>Ga0163151_10001467_pt1 | contig 39446 bp, 64 predicted proteins | sample OliLakLV19MP5IB2_FD_145596 | JGI IMG/M metagenome (GOLD analysis project Ga0163151, IMG submission 145596) | Freshwater microbial mat bacterial communities from Lake Vanda, McMurdo Dry Valleys, Antarctica - Oligotrophic Lake LV.19.MP5.IB-2 | ecosystem: Environmental > Aquatic > Freshwater >... | reverse complement strand
CGGCGATGGAGGAGACCGGGCTTTGGTTCCCGAGCGCCGGTGGGGTGAAGTTGGCGGCGACGTTGCGCCGCAACGCTTCGAAGACGAACGGTACGACGGTCGAGTTCACGAACCCGCCGGCGCTCGGTGAAGGCTCGGTCGCGGAGGCGAGCTTGGCGGCGGCGGAGAAGGGCCAGTCGGGTCTGCTGTTCGATCAGGCGTCGGGGTTCGAGGTCGACGATCTGAAGGATCCGGCGAACCGGGCGAAGGTGGTCCGGTCGTTGCGCCAGGCGTACGACGACGGCTCGGGCAAGAGGCCGGTGCCGTGGGTTGACGTGGACCGCATCTACGACGACCTCCTCGACGTGGACACGACAGAGGCCGACGGTCTCCGGTTCTTCCTGGGGTTGAACCGCAAGGCCGATAACCGGGCGTTCTCCAGTAAGGCGTTCGACGGTTTGGCTGAGAGTCGGCCGACTCGTGGCTGGTCTACGTCGGGCTACGAGTTCGCGACGATCGGCCCTTCGCCGGTCGCCGACGACGTTCCGGTGCTGCTCATGTTCGACGGGGCCCGCACCCGCGACTCGGCGGTGCTGACAGCGTGGACGCTTGAGGTGCGGCCGCATCATTTCCACGTCGCCTCCTGGGAGCGGCCGCCGAACCCGGCGGAGGATTACGAGCATCCGCGTGGCGAGATTCGTGCTGCGGTGCGCGAGTTCGTGGCGAGTCATGACGTGGCGATGTTCGCCTTCGACTCGTCGTTCCACGAGCTGAGCTCCCTGTACGACGAGTGGCGCGACGAGCACGGCGACGTGGAGCCCGGTACCGGGTCGGGGCTGATGGTCGGCTACCCGACGAGCTCGGGGAAGCGGATGGAACAGGCGATCAAGCGCATGCTCGAAGACACCCGTGAGGCCGCCTACTCCCACGACGGACATGACGTGGTGACCCGCCATGTGCACAACGCGGTGCTGACGAAGAACCGGGGCGGCTGGCAGATGCTGGCCAAGGAGAAGGACGCTCTGAAGATCGACGCGGCGGTGACGATGACGTTCGGTTATGACCTGATCGCAGAGGCGCGCACCTTCGCTGAGGGCCGTTCGTCGGCGCCGTTCTTCGTGTCTCTCGGATGATCCGCCATCTGCCGCTGTACGTCGCTGCCGTCTGCCTGTCCGCTTCGCTCGGCCTGTTCGTCGAACCGGCTGCGGGTCTGCTGTTCGCAGGGTTCGTGTTCGCCGGTTTGTGGTGGCTGACGCTCGAGGAGGTCGACGATGACATCCCGTCTTGACCGCTTCGTGGGCCGCAAGCCTGCCGCTTCCGATTCCCGGTTCGGGATGGAGTGGTGGCTGTCGCAGATGGCGACATGGTCCTTCGGTGGGAACAACTACGCGCAGCCGGTGCGGACCACCTACGGGAACGTGGCCGACGAGCCGATCGGGAACAGTTTCGCCGGGTATGCGCGTGGCGCGTACATGTCCAACGGGCCGGTGTTCGCTTTGGCGTTGGTGTTGCAGTCGACGATCGCTGAGGGACGGTTCGCATATCAGAACGTCGACGGCGAGGTGTACGGCACCGCCGACTTGGCAGTGTTGGAGGACCCGTGGCCGGGCGGGTCGACGCAGGAGCTCCTTGCTCGCATGGAGCAGGACGTGGCGCTGGCCGGGAACTGGTATGCGGTGCGCCGTGGCAACGAGATCGTCCGCCTGCGTCCCGACTGGGTGACGGTGATCTCCGGGGCCCGTCAGGGTGTGGTGGAGGGTGTGCAGCTGTCGGAGCTGGATTCGACGGTCGTCGGGTACATGTATTGCCCGGACGGCGACTCGGACAACGCGGTGCTGTTGTCGGCCGACGAGGTCGCCCACTATTCGCCGATTCCCGATCCGTTGGCCCGGTGGCGGGGCATGTCGTGGTTGACGCCGGTGCTCCGAGAGGTGGAGGCCGACGCGGCGATGAGCCGCCACAAGCTCGAGTTTTTCAACCACGCCGCAACTCCTAATTTGGTGGTGACGCTCGACAAGTCGGTGAGCGAGGACGCCGCAAAGGCGTTCGCTGAACGGTTCGACCACGACTATGCGGGCGTCGCGAACGCGTACAAGAACATCGTGTTGGGTGGCGGTGCCGATGTGACGGTGGTCGGCCAGTCGTTCGAGCAGATCGCGTTCAAGGCGACGCAGGGTGCCGGCGAGACCCGTTTGGCGGCGGTGGCTGGTGTGCCCCCGGTGATCGCCGGGTTCGCTGAGGGCCTGCAGTCGGCGACGTACTCGAACTACAGCCAGGCTCGCCGCCGGTATGCGGACATCACCTGCCATCCGAGGTGGAAGGCGGCTGCGACCGCGATCGCTGCGCTGGTCCCTCGTCGGCCCGGCTCGAAGCTGATCGTCGACACGAGAGACATCCCGTTCTTGCGTGACGATGCCCGCGATTCGGCGGAGGTCACGAAGGCGCAGGCGATCACGATGGATCTGCTGGTCCGTGCCGGGTTCGAGCCTGATGCGATCGGCTTGGCGGTGGCGTCCGGTGATCTGTCGTCGTTGCCGCACACGGGGGCGATCCCGACCACGTTGTACCCGGACGGGCAGGACCCGTCCCATACCGGGCAGGCGCAGCCCTCAGAGGAGGAGTAACGATGGACACTCCCCGCGCCGATCTCATCCGCGCCCAGGTCCGTGAAGCGCCAGCACTCGGCGACGGGAACACCCTGTTCGGGTACGTCGCCGTGTTCGACGAGTGGACTGAGATCAACTCGTGGGAGGGCCGGTTCCTCGAGCGGATCGTGCCGGGTGCGTTCAGGCGGTCCTTGGATCATCGTGGCGCGCCGAAGGTGCTGTTCAACCACGGCATGGACCCGGCGATCGGTGACAAGCCGTTGGGGCGTGGCGAGTTCCACGAGGACGACCACGGCCTCCACATGACCGTTCCGCTGTCGGACACGAGCTACAACCGGGATCTGCGGGCTCTGTTGGCCGACGGTGCGATCGACGGTGCGTCGTTCCGGTTCTCGGTGCCGAAGGACGGCGACCGGTGGGACGACCACCCGCCCCGGTCGGAGCACAACCCTGACGGTCTCCCCGAACGGTCGTTGCATGAGGTCGCTGTGCCTGAGGCGGGGCCGGTCACCTTCCCCGCCTATCAGGCGACAGCGGTCGGCATCCGCTCGGCGCCCGGTTTCCAGATGTTCCTCGCGACCCCCCCAGCGTTCCGGGCAGCACTGCTCGACCCTGAGGGCAACCCGATCTCTGCCAGCCCCGCCCCTGAGGGCACGCAGGCAGCCAGCAGCACCCCCGACAGCCCGGCCGGACGGCCACCTAGCGGGATGACCCCCGGAGAGCGCGCCGCGCTTCTCCGTCGAATCAACCTCCCGTAAGGAGCCCCCAATGGAGCACATCGACTCCCTCCGGGCCGACGCCGACTTCCTCAAGGCCGCACTCCGCGACCTTGACGTGGAGATCGGTGACCGGTCCGCCACCGAAGACGAGCAGGTCCGCCTCGACGACGGCCTGGCGCTGTTCGAGCAGCGCCAGTCCGAGATCGTCGCGGAGGAGAAGCGCGCCGAGCAGCGTGCCGCTCTCCGCGAGCTCGTGAGCCTGCCCGGCCAGTTCACCGTCGAGGCCGGCGACAGCACCCGCGACGCCGGCTTCCAGATCCAGACCCGCACCGACGCCGACCCGTTCGACTACCGGTCCGCTGTGATGGCCGCCGGTTCGGACGCCGCCGTCCGCGACGAGATGCGTGGCCGTGCGCTGAAGGCCATCGAGTCGGCACCGCACATGACCGACGGTGAGCGCGAGCAGGCCACCTTCCACGTCGAGCACGATGTGCAGCGTGGCGTGTCGGGCGAGAAGGCCCGCTACCTGCTCGACCACGGGTCGCCCGCCTACCACGAGGCGTTCCGGGCTGTGATGCGGAGCCCGCAGAACGCCAGCATGGCGCTGTCGCAGGCGTCGCCGGAGGCTCAGCGTGCTGCGCTGTCCCTGTCCGGCGCCAACGGTGGCTTCCTCGTCCCGTTCACCCTGGACCCGACCATCATCCTGACGAACGCAGGGTCCACGAACCCGTTCCGGCAGATCAGCCGGGTCGAGACGATCACGACCGACGACTGGAACGGCGTGACCTCCGCCGGTGTGACCGCCGAGTGGATCGCTGAGGCCTCGCAGGTGGCTGATGCGTCTCCGGTGTTCGTGCAGCCGTCGATCACCGTCTACAAGGCCGACGCCTACATCCAGGCGTCGCTCGAGGTGGTCGCCGACTCGGCGATCTCCGGTGAGATCACGATGCTGATCGCCGACGCGAAGGACCGGCTGGAGGCATCGGCGTTCGCCGTCGGTTCCGGTTCCGGTCAGCCCTTCGGGATCGCGACGGCTCTCGGTCTGACCACGGCCAGCAGGGTCGCCGGTTCGTCCGGTGCTGCTGGTGCCGCCACCCTCGTGGCTGCGGACATCTACGCACTCGACAACGACCTCGGCCCGCGCTGGCGCGACAGTGCGTCGTTCGTCGGAGCGAAGAAGGTCTGGAACGACACCCGCCAGCTCGGGACGAGCACCACGGCGCACTCGTTCTGGACCGACTTCGGTGGCGGTCTGCCCCCGCAGCTCATCGGCTACCCGGTGTACCAGTCCTCGGCGATGGACACGACCGTCGTGTCCGGCTCGAACGACGACGTGATCGTCCTGGGCGACTTCTCCCAGTACGTGATCGTCGACCGGATGGGCATGGAGCTGATGTACGAGCCGCTGGTGAAGGGCGCGAACCAGCGTCCGACCGGCGAGGTCGGCTGGGTGGCGTTCTGGCGGACGGGTGGCGACTCCGTCGCTGACGACGCCTTCCGGATGCTCCGCCTGTAGGCGGTCCCGCAAGTTCGCCTGGCCTTTCGGGGCCGGGTTCTGGGTGTGACCGGTGGGGCTGCGCCAGCCTCACCGGTCGCTACCCGCACTTCCTGATGGCGCTACACGGAGGAAACACGTCATGGATGACATCGAGCAGGCGACTGCTGCCCCAGGTGAGCGGCGGACGGTCGCACAGTGCGACCACGCCGACCGGGAACCCCTCTACGCGCGCAACTACGGGATACCCGTCGCGTATGTGTGCAACCGGTGTGGTGCCGTGGAGGCGTCCGACGATGCGTGACCACACGGGCGAGAAGGTCGCCATCGCCACCCCCTACGGCACGTTCGACCCGCACTACGTCCAATCCATCACCCACCTCCTCGCGCATGACGCCCAACACCACGGACGCATCGTCGCCGGCGGCGCGTCCATCATGCTCGGCACCACCAACGTCGCCCACGGCCGCAACCAGATCGTCGACCAGTTCCTGAACACGGACTGCGACTGGCTTTGGTTCATCGACTCGGACATGAGCTTCCGGCCCGACACGTTGGACCGGATGATCGAAGAAGCCGACCCGGACACCCGGCCCATCCTCGGCGCCCTCTGCTTCGCCGTCATGCGAGGCCACGGCCAAGAGGTCATCCCCACCCTGTACGCCCTCACCGACGACGACCCGCCGCTCCCGGCGCGGGTCACGCACCTCCCCGAACCGGCGGGCGTCTACCAGTTCTCGGCGACGGGCGCCGGGTGTCTCCTCGTGCACCGCACCGTGTTCGAGACGGTCGCCGCATATCAGCCGACCCCCGACAGCCGTCCGTTCGGTGAACGTTCGTTCCCCTGGTTCGAATTCGCGCCGTGGCAGACGGCCGAGGGCGCCGACGTGATGGGCGAAGACCTCACCTTCTGCTACCGGGCCGCTGCGGCAGGCGTCCCCACCCACGTCGACACTCGCATCGTCGTCGGCCACGTGAAGCCGCTCGTCTACGACGACCGCGCCTACTTCGCCCAGTTCGGGCAGGAACCCCCAGCGGCCACGTACGTCGTCGTGCCGATCAAGGACCGCCGAGACCTCACCGGCGCCCTACTCGACCAGCTCGCCGCGCAGGGCGGCTACGAGCGGGTGTTCCTGTTCGACAACGGCTCGAACCGGACGACGAAGAACTGGCTGTCGACGTTGGACACGCCGGGCCTCGAGGTGATCGACGCCGCCGGGTGGGGCATACATCAGATGTGGAACGACGGAATCCGCCGGTCGTTGGCCCACGCGCAGGCTCCGTGCAACGTCGCCATCCTCAACAACGACCTGATCTTGGGCGACGGGTTCCTGCCCGGTTTGGCTGCCGGGTTGCGGTCTGACCCTCGGTGCCTGGTGGTGTGCCCGAACTACGACATGCGCCCGACCGTCCAGCCGTTGGTGCCGCTGTCGGGGATCTGCGCTGGCCGCTACGACGGGACGGGCGGCCTGGCCGGGTTCGCGTACATGGTTCGCGGTGAGATGTTCGCCCGTGGGTTCCCCCCGTTCGACGAGGACCTCGACTGGTTCTTCGGCGACAACGAGCTCGTCATGAACGTGGCCCGCTCTGGTGGCGCTGCGCTGATGGTGACGGGCACGACGGTGGAGCATGTCGACGGTGGCGGGCAGACAACGACCGACGGGGCCGACGCCACCCACGGCGGCGACTGGTTGGAGTCGCTGTCGCCGAAGATGCGGGCCGCGTACGAGAAGGACCATGCCCGGTTCGTGAGCAAGTGGGCGCCCGCCGAGGAAGCGGCGTGATCCCTGCTCGGGAGCGTCGGTTCGCTCTCACCGTCACGTCGCACCGTGGGTCCACGTATCTGCCGGCGACGTTGGAGCTGGCCCGTCAGATGTTGCCATGGGATCGGTTGGAGCCTCGCATCGTCGTCGACGACGCTGGCGGCGCCCCGGACCCGTTGGACTGCTGGACGTTGCACTTCGACAGGCGTTCCGGTCTGTCCGAGGCCGTTTCGACTGCGTGGGCGATCGCAGCCCGTTCCGGCGCCGACTACGTGTTCCACCTGGAGGAAGACTTCCAGCTGTGCGAGCCGGTCGATCTCGACGGCATGGCCGATGTGGTCGACCGTGATGGCCTCGCCCAGATGTGCCTGCTGCGTCAGCCGTGGTCGCCGGACGAGGTTGCCGCCGACGGCTACCAGCAGTCGCCTGCCTACGAGCAGCGTGACGAGTACCTGTTCCACCGTGAGGGGTTCTGGTTGAACCCTTCGCTGATTCCCGCCGATGTGGTCGCTGGTGGTGGGGGCGTCGAGTCGGTGCTGACCGAACGGTGGTCTGATCGTGGGTTCGGGGTGTGGGGTCAGCGTGGCGATCCGCCGCGCTGTCTGCATGTCGGCGAGCTTGGCGGCATGGGTTCGCCGGGGTGGCAGCCGTGAACGTCGTGATCGTCGGTGCTGGCGGCCATGGCCGTGACCTTCAGGCGATCGTCGACGCTGCCGGTCACCGGTTCGTCGGGTTCCTCGACGACGATGCGGACCTTCCGCTCGTAATCGGCCCTCCCGCTGTGCGGCCCGCCGTGAACGGAAATCTGTTCGTCGGGGTGAACGCCCCAGCGGACCGGGAACGCCTCGCACAGACGGGAAGGGCCTCTCGTCGGCCTCTGGTGCATCCGTCGGCGACCGTCGGCCCGAACGTGTCGTTCGGTGTCGGGTGTGTCGTCGCTGCGGGCGCAGTCCTCGACCGTGACGTGCACCTCGGCGACCACGTGCACGTCCACACGGGCGTCACCGTCACCCGCACCATCATCGGCGCCTTCACCACCATCTGTCCCGGCGCGACGATCTGCGGCGATGTGACCATTGGCCTTCGGACCGTGATCGGTGCCGGTGCTGTCGTCACCAACCTCACCCGCATCGGGGATCACGTCGTCGTCGGCGCTGGTGCTGTTGTCCTGTCCGACCTTCCCGACGCGGTCACCGCCGTCGGCATCCCAGCACGGGCAACCTGACATGCCCGACGATCCGCTCGTCTTCGGCCATATCCCCGGATGGTCCCACCCCGGAGAGTTCGAGACGCTCGCCGCCCACGCCGCCAGCTGCCCCGGCCCGTGGGTCGAAATCGGCTCCTACTGCGGCCGGTCCGCATGTGCGCTCGGCCAAGCCGCCCAACACACCGGGACCATCGTCTTCGCTGTCGACCCGCATCGCGGGAACCCTGAGATGGCCGCCGGCCGAGAGTGCCACCACCCCGACGTGTGGGCGCACGAGCATGGCAGCCTCGACGTGCTAGTCGCCGCAGTCCGCGACAACGGCCTCGAAGGCGTCGTTGTCCCCGTCGTCGGGTCCGGCGCGACGTTCGCCGAAACAGGCATCCGACCCGGCTTCGTGTTCATAGACGCCTCGCACACCTACGAGGCGTGCAAAGCCGACTTTGCCGCATGGTCCGAGCTTGTTGTCGACGGCGGGGTGGTCGCCTTGCACGACACGACCGACGTGGGCCCTGGCCGGGTTCGGGACGAGGCGGTCGCCGACGGGTGGACGCTGCTCGAGCAGGTCGCATCGTTGGCGGTTCTGACCCGGTGACCGTCATCGCCGTGTCGATGTTCCGCGACGAAGCCGACGTGGCATCGCACACCGTCGGTCACCTTCTCGCGCACGGCGTCGATCATGTCATCGTCGCCGACAACCGGTCCACCGACGCCACCGCCACCATCCTCTCCGGGTTCGGCGACCGGGTCACCGTCGCCTACGACGCAGAGCCCGGCTACTACCAGGACGACAAGATGACCAGGCTCGCCACACAGGCGGCGGACATGGGCGCCGACTGGGTGCTCCCGTTCGACGCCGACGAAGTCTGGTATCCGGTCGGCTACCGCACGCTCGCCGAAGCGTTCGACGCATGCACCGCCGACGTGGTCGCCGCCCCCGGCTACGACCACATCCGCACAGCAGTCGACGCCGACCGGCGCTGTCCGTTCGCTGCGATGCCCCGGCACCGCCAACAGACCCAGCAGATGCCGAAGGTGGCGTTCCGCCCCCACCCGGATGCTCGCCTCCACATGGGCAACCACGACGTAGACCGTCCCGGCACCCGCCTCTCCGGGCCGCTGGCGTTCCGCCACTTCCAATACCGGACCCTCGAGCAGATGGCCCGCAAGCTCCGCAACGGCCGCGAGGCGTACGAGGCGTCGGATATCCACCCGATGCACGGGACGCACTGGCGGGAAGGTGGCCTGCTCTCCGATGTGCAGATGGCGGACCGGTGGGACGGGCTGATGGGCACCCCCCACCTCGTCGACGATCCGGTCCCGGCCTGGTGCTGCCGGTGACTGTCGCCGTGGTGATCCCGACGTTCAACCGGCCGGACCTCCTCGCCGCATGTCTGAGCGCCCTCGAAGAGCACACCCCCGAACATGTGCGGGTGGTGGTCGACAACGGGTTCGTAGGGTCGCCGATCTTCCGCACCGGTCCGAAAGCGTGGTGTACCGCTGGCCGGAACCTCGGTTTCGCGGCCGGGTGCAACCGGGGCGCCGAGATGGCCACCGGCGCCGACGTGTACGTGTTCCTCAACGACGACACCGTCCCGCAGCCGCGGTGGCTGGATCCGCTCGTCGCCGCCATCGACGCTGGTGCTCTGATCGCCGGTCCGCATCTTGTGTACCCGGATGGCCGAACGCAGCATGCCGGTGTGACGGTCGCCGTCGAAGCGGGCACGTTGGTGGCCCGCAACCGGACGGTGCCACATCCGTCGGGCCCGGTGGCAGCGGTGACGGGTGCCTGTCTCGCCGTTGCGGGGCCGTGGTTCCGCCGCCACAGCGGTTTCGACGAAGGGTTCTGGAACGGCTACGAGGACGTTGACCTGTGCCTTCGGGCTGGGGACCGCGTCGCCTATGTCGCCGAGTCGATGTTGGTGCATCACGAGTCGCAGTCCGGTCCGGAACGGTGGGCTGGCGTCGCCGAGAACGTTCGCCGTCTACAAGGAAAGTGGGGTGACCAGTGGCCGACTACGACCAGAACCCCGGAGAGCTGAACTTCACGTTCACGAGGGGCGACACCATGTCGGTTCCGTTGACGATCGGGGGCCGGTGGGAGACGTTCGTATGGTCGGGGACGATCCGTCCCGCCTACGGCGAAACGCCGGCCACAGCGTTGACGACGGGCAGCTTGTCGTACACGACGGCTGGGAACACGACGGCGCTGACCTTGTCGCTGTCGTCGTCGTCGATGTCGGCGCTGAATGACGGCACGTTCGTCTGGGATCTGCAGTACCGGTCGGGGTCGATGACGAGGACGTTCCTGTTGGGCGACTTCACGGTCCGTCGGGATGTGACCACATGAGCGACGTGACGTTGACGGGCGCTGCGCCGATCGGCGTGTCGGTGGCGTCGTCGGGGGCTGTGTCGGTGGACGTGCAGACGGCGGTCCCGAACGTGCCGTTCACCGCGTTCACTCCCGTGATGAAGGGCACCGGGTCGAACCCGACGCTCGACGTGTCGTCGTCCGGCTACTACCAGCGGCTCGGTCGTCGCGTGTGGGGTTACGTGGGGTGCACGTTGGCGACGGTCGGGTCTGGCACCTATTCGTTGGTGTTGCCGGTTCTGCCGGTGAGCCGGCAGCAGCCGATCGGCACCGGCTATCTGGTCGACATTTCAAACAGTGTCGCCTTCTACCTGACGGCCGCGGCGATCTCACCGTCTCTCAACGCCGACGGCGAAGCGCTCTTCTTCTTGGGCGGCGGCGCCCAGTTGTCGGCGGGAAACAACCCGACCGGCGCCACGGTGCCGTTCACGTGGGCGGCCGGCGATTCGTTGACCGTCCAGTTCGACTACGAGGCGGCAGCCTGATGGCGACAACCGACGTGCTCACCCAAGCCGAAGCGGCACGCGCCCTCGGGCTCACCACCGCATCGCAGACGGCCGACACCCTCGGCCGTCTCGACCTGCTCACCACCGCCGTGTCCAACGAACTGGACCGGCTGTGCGGTGCGGTCGTCCAGCGCGCCGAGTCCGACAACCTCGACGGCGGCGGGTTCTTCGTGTGGACGCAACGACGCCCCGTCGCCAACGTCACGTCGCTGGTCGAGTACGCCGCCACCACCGCGACGACGCTCACGTCGTCCTCGAACACGTCGCAGCCGGCGACCGGGTTCCAGTTCGACGAGCAGGGCAAGGTGTGGCGCCGCAACGGCAACGGCGACTCCTACTTCCCTGAGGGGCGCCGCAACGTCGTCATTGGGTACACGGCGGGCCGGTACACACACACGACCGCGTCCGACGCCGGCATGGCGACGTTCAAGCAGGCGGCTGCGCTGATCCTCCGCGACTGCTGGCAGAACGGCAACGGCATGGGCACCGACACGTACGGCGGTGGCGACGAGTCGGGGGCGTTCATCACCCTCGGCCCCGAGCTCCTGAACCGGGTGAAGGGCCTCCTGTTCCGTGAGATGGAGGCGCCGGTGGTGGCCGGGTGAGCCAGCTTCAGCAGGCGATCACACAGCTGCACAGGTCGCTTGCCCTCACGTCGTCGTCGACTGTTCCGATCGTCGCTCTGTCGGCGTTGGGTGTGCAGGCTGTGTACGCGTACGAGCCGGGGCCGCAGGGCCTCCCGACGGCGTTGGCGGTGACGGTCGCGCCGGGTGACCCGGCGATGGACGCGACGATGGTCACCGCCCGCCTCCGCGTCTACGCGTCGTCGAAAGATCTGGGGGCGGAGACAGCACAGTCGGCGCTGATAGCGACAATGGAAGCGATCGACCTGCTGCCCGACGACGAGTTCGGGAGGGCGCCCTGGTCGTGGGGGTACGACGCCGACCTCGACGTGCTCCTCGCCCAGTCGGACCTTCCGTTCCTCCGCGACGACATGAGCACGTGAGAGTTCTCATCTGCCATCCGGGGCCGTCGTTCTCGGTGGCCGACGTGTGGGCCGGTTGGGCGAAAGCGCTCCGCCAGGCGGGGTGCGATGTCGGCGAGTTCAACCTGAACGACCGGCTCGAGTTCTACGAGAAGTCGCACGTCTCCAACGACGACGGCCCGTTCGAGAAGTGTTTCGAAACGGAAGAAGCGGTCCGTCTGGCGTGCCGAGGTTTGGAGGCGGCGTGCTACCGGTTCTGGCCCGATGTGGTGATCGTCGTGTCCGGGTTCTACTTCGACCCGGCCACCTATGACGTGATGCGGGACCGGGGCCACAAGGTGGTTCTGTTGCACACCGAGTCGCCGTATGAGGACGACCGGCAATGGGCCCGCGCACACCATGTTGACCTGAACTTGCTGAACGACCCGACGAACATCGAACGGTTCCGGGAGGTTGCCCCCACCGAATACTTCGGTCACGCCTACGACCCGGATGTGCACCATCCGACGGAGGAGCCGGCCGAGTTCGACGTGTCGTTTGTGGGTACCGGCTATCCGTCCCGCATCAAGATGCTTGAGCAGGTCGACTGGTCGGGGTTGTCGGTGGCGTTGGCCGGGAACTGGCCGCTGGACGACGACCATGTTCTCCGCCCGTTCCTGGTCCACAAACCAGACGAGTGCATCGCCAACGGCACGGCCGCCGACCTGTATCGCCGGTCGAAGCTTTCTCTGAACATCTACCGGCAGGAAGCGACTGCCCGTGCCCATGCTGATGGCTGGGCGATGGGTCCCCGCGAGGTCGAGCTGGCCGCCTGCGGCACCTTCTATCTGACTGAAGCACGCGGCGAGAACCGTGCCGTGTTGCCGATGGTCCCGACGTTCGACGGCCCCGACGATCTGGGCCGCAAGATCCGATGGTGGCTCGACCGGCCCGAAGAACGGGCCCGTGTCATCGCGGAAGCACAGGCGGCGGTCGCTGACCGCACGTTCCACAACCATGCCCGACGGCTTCTTCGTCTTCTGGCCTGATTCCCAACCCATCCGGGCCCGGCGCAGCCCTTCCCTCACCAGGAGGACCCTGCTATGGCCCGACCCATCCACGGACGTAAGGGCCGACTCTACGTCGGTCTCGCATCCTCGACCGCTTCCGCTGAGGCGGTCGCGAACCTCTCCAAGTGGGACATCACGTTCGAGACCGACGATGTCGACGTGACCGTGTTCGGCGACCGGAACAAGGTGATGGTGTCGGGTCTCCCCGACGCGTCCGGTTCGTTCGCCGGGTTCTACGACACGGCCAACAACCAGCTCTACACGGCCGCGGTCGACGGTGCGGCCCGGTCCTTCTACCTGTACCCGACGACCGACAACCTGGCCCAGTACTGGTTCGGGACGGCGACGTTCGATTTCAAGGTGGAGAGCGACGTGGGTGGCGCGGTCGCGATCTCCGGTGGGTTCAACGCCACGTCCGACGTGGTGAAGACCTGAGCCTGTGGGCACCTCAGTCTCGTCCGGTCAGCTCGGCGCGAAGCTCGCAGGTTTCGGCACGAAGATGCCTGCGATCACACGTCGGGCGACCGGCGAGGCGGCCCTGGCGGCGAAGGTGGTCATGCTCGCCGAGGCGGCCGCGGCGAACAGTTCGCGGCTGTCGGGTGTCGGGAAGTCGGGGGCGAAGATCGGCGTCGGCTTCAATGTTCGCGGCGGCTTGCACGCTACGGCGATCGTCTCGTATCGGGGCCCGGCGCACCTTGCGAACAACCCCCGCAAGGGCGGCTACGAGATCAAGCCGAAGACGCGTGGCCGGAACGCGAAGCGGGCCCTGTCGTTCAACGGTTCGGCCCGTGCCACGTCGGTCGGTGGGGCGACGCGTGGCAAGAAGTTCTTCGAGGCAAGCCAACCCAAGGTCGCGGCGCAGACCCCTGTCATCTTCAACCGGGAACTGAACCGCGGTCTCCGCTCAGTGTTCTAGGAGGCCCCAAATGGCAGACGACCCGGCTGCGTCAACGTGCGCGTCAATCCTCTCCGGTGACCTCGACGGCCATCTGGCCGACGTGCTCGCTTCGATCGTGAAGCGGCAACAGTCGGGGTTCTCGACGATGCGGTGGCGGCTCCGCATCGACGACGTGGAGATCACCGAGGACGACATGACGTTGGCGGAAGCGAAGACGGTTGAGAAGATCACGAGCCTGTCGTGGGTGATGATCGAGCCGACCCGGTCAGCGGTGCACATGTCGGCGATCTTGGTCGCTGCCGCGCATCATCGTGACGGTCTCACCGTCGAGGCGGCAGAGGAGCGGGTCGACGCGCACACCGCCAACGAGATCATGGGCGCCCTCGACCAGTACGAGGTGAACCCGTCCCCTTTGGGGAGTGGGGAATCGTCGAGCTCGACGACGGAACCCCCTTCGTGCTCGAGCGTGTCGGGGGAGTCTCCGACTACCTCGTGACGTTCGCCCGTGAGCCGTTCGTCTGGTCGCCGGCGCAGGTGTACCCGGAGCGGATCGGGGATCTGAACTTGCTGGTCCGTGAAGTGATGTTGAAGGGAGGCGACCGTGGCTCTGACTGAACGTCTCGCGATCATCATCACCGCGAACGGTGCCCAGGCGATGGGCGAGTTCAACAAGGTGGGCCGGTCGGCTGAGCGGTCGCTGAAGACCATGGAGCAAGGCAGCCAGCGGGTCGGCGCACAGTTGACCCGTGCTGGTGCGATGATGATCGGGTTCGGTGCGGTGATGGCGACGGGCATGTTCATGGCTGCCCGTGCGGCCGAGGAGCAGAACCGCGCCGAGCTGGAGTTGGCGAACACGATCCAGAACATCCCTGCGTTGGCTGGCGCCAACACGTCGGCGTTCTTGTCTCAGGCGTCGGCGATGCAGCAGGTGACGGTGGCGGACGACGCGGCGGTCGTGTCGATGCAGGCGATGTTGGGGACGTTCCATCTGACGCAGGAGGAGATCCTGTCGGCGACGCCGCTGGTGGTCGATTACGCCCGCAAGTTCGGGGTCGATCTGACCTCGGCGGCGAAGCAGGTTGGTAAGGCGTTGGCCGGGAACATCGGCACGTTGCAGCGCAACGGCGTGATGATCGACGAGAACGCCTATGCCACCGACCGGTTCTCGGCGGTGATGGACGCCTTGCGGGAGAACGCCGGGGGGTTCGCTGAGGCTGAGGGCGCGACGTTCACCGGGCAGCTGGAGATCATGAAGAACCGGCTCGGCGAGGTTGCTGAGGGTGTGGGTGGTGGGGCGGTCGACGCGTTCTCGAACCTGTTGGGTGCGGTTGAGGGTGTGACGGGGGCGCTCGACGGTGCCGGGTCGGGTGGGCAGGCGTTCTTGGGGCAGCTCCTCACCTACGGGTCTGTCGGGTCGATCGCCGTTGGCGCTTTGTCGTTGGTGGCCGGTGGCCTGGTCCGTTTCGCTGGTCAGGCCAAGGTCGCTGCAGACGCGGCGTACATGCTGTACCTGCGGGTGCGCACGTCTCCGCAGTCCCTTGGGCAGATGGCGACTTCAGCGTTGGGTGCTGCTGCTGCGCTGGCGGTGGTCGCCGTTGCGATTCAGCGCAACATGGACCGGCAGTCTCGGGCGGCGGCACAGAACGACGCGGTCAGCGCTGCGATGGAGGGTGCCACCGGATCGGCTGACGCTCTCGCTGAGGGGCTCGATGCGCTCGAGTCTCAGTCGGGCCGTGCGAGCGGCGACGAGTTGCGGGCAGCGATGGCTGCTGCTGGGATCAGCATGGAGGATCTTGCGGCCGGCGCCGAGGCTGGTGGCGGGGCTTTGGATGGTCTGATCGACCGGATGGCGGCGACGGGCCAAATCTCGGCGGACACCCGCAGCCAGATGCAGCAGATGTCCGAGTTCTCTGCTTTCGAGGTGCTGAAGGGCGACTTCGATGCTGCGGCGTCGGAAGCGGACCGGACTCGGTCTGCGGTGTCGTTCTTGTCCGACGAGCTGTCTGATACCACGGCGGCATCGGAGGCAGAGCAGGCGCTTGCTGGCCTTGGTGAGGGTGCGCAGTTCAGCGCGGAGATGCTGGACGAGCTGTCGGCGGCGATGCAGGAGTTCTTCGGTCAGACGTTTGGGGTGCAGCGGGCCGTCGACGATGTGGCCGTCGCACAGACGGCGCTGATGGAGGCGCTGATCGCGAACGGTCCGAACATGTTGGGGAGCGGCGAGGCGGCCCGTGAGAACCGGGCGGCGTTCGACGAGTGGTCCGTGTCGGTTGGCACTGCCGCTCAGGCGATCCTTGCGAATGGTGGGTCTGCGGCTGAGGCTGCGGCGTACATCGATCAGCAGCGTGCGGCGTTGGCCCGGTCGCGAGACATGGGGTTGATCTCGTCGGCGACGTTCGACTCGTACTCGGGGATCTTGGACGGCATCCGGGCGACCGTGGCGACTTCGGTCACAACGCCGGGCGCCCAGTCGGCGATCGACGCGTTCCGGACGATCGATTCGCTGGCGGACCGTCTGAGCCGCGAGGTGCGAATCTCGTTGGTGTTGGCGAACGCTTCGGCGGTGGCGGCGTCGATGACGGCGCTGGCGTCGCAAGCATCCAACGGTGGCCGGTTCTTCGGTGGCCCGGTGCCCGGTGCGTCGTCTGAGGCGGTGCCGATGACGTTGCACGGCGGCGAGTACGTCCTGTCGGCCGATGTGGTCGACCGGATCAAGTCGGGTCGGTCGTCTCGTGGCGCCGGCATGGGAACGGGTAACGGCGATCAGGCTGGCGGTGGTGGCGGTAACCAGATCACGGTGAACGTGTCGGGTGTCGTCGGGAACGGCGACGAGGTCGCCCGCCATGTGCTGTCCGAGATCCGCAAACTGGAAAGGGCGGTGGCGGCATGACGGTCAGCATCGGGCGAGCCGGACTGAACCCGCAGATCGTGGAGGTGTCACGGTTCGAATTTGAGGGTGGCGACCAGGTGAAGCTGTCGGGGTGGCTGCGTGGCGGCACGTCGATGGAGACGCTGGTCGCCGTCCGCGAGCAGATGCTTGGGTTGGTCGACAATCGGGACGAGCCGGTTGTGCCGGTGGTGTGGTCTCAGGATTCGTCGGTCGACGGGTTCTACCGGGTGCGGTCGGTGGGGTTGGGGACGGAGCCGCGCATGAAGTTGGATTCGTCGTCGGTGGTGCCGTGGGATTGTGTGTTGGAGCGGGTGTCGTCGTACGCGTCGCCGCTGTTCGATTCTCGGCTGTTGCATGCGCTGAGGTCGGGTTCGGCTGTCACGTCGGCGTCGGCGTCGGCGTTGCATGGGTTGGTGCCTGCGACGACGATGTATCGGCGTGGCACGTCGGTGGTGGGGTCGTTGTCGACTCGGTCTGTTGCCGACGGCGGCGCCGTGTATGTGGGCGCGTGGGCGGCGTCGTCGTCTCAGTTGTCGGCCGAGTGGTCGGCGCCGCCGTCGGGTTGGTATGACGGGGCGGCGAGGATCGAGCGACGCGTCGACGGTGGACAGTGGGTGCCCGTCACCGGGAAGTTCTTCCCTGGCGATGTGGACCCGAACGCCGACTGGCGGATCTCCAACGGCCTTGTCCGCGTCTACCCGAGGGCCGATGTGCTCGGCGGCACCGGCGCAGCCGTCGAGGCGTGGAACGGTACTGCGTGGGTGTCGCTCAACGTCCTCAGCTTCGCAGACGTCGGCTTCACCGGTGTCACGGTGACCCGCAACGACCCTGGCGAGGTGACCGTCGCCGCCCGCATCGAAGGGGCCGGGGCGGTGGTGACGTTCACCGTCCGCCGTGGCGACCGGCTGGCCTCTGGCACGTACTCCGCCCCTGGGTCGACAGCGTTGCTGGTTTCCGTCTTCGCTGGCGGCGCCTCACAGACGATCACCGGAGGGGTCAGGCTCACAGCCAACGACGCCGACGGCAACCGGTGGGTCCTCGCAACCGCCGGTGGGACCCTCGGCGCCGACGCGAGCGCGCCCTTTCTCCCGAATGTCGCGAACAACAGCGGCAGCTTCGTCGACTTCGGGTTCGGCCACGAGATCAACGGCAGCAGCTCCACCGGCATCGACACCGCCCAAGCGCTCGCCAACCAATACGCCGCCTACGTCTCCGAACGCGTCGACGCAGCCAACCCATGACCGTCCAACACGTCCGAGAAGCCCTCGGCACCTGGGACATCAGCCTCGACGCCACCACCCCCCGCCGAATCCTCGACCTGCTCGACCTCGACGTGTACGGCTACTCCCACCTCGTCATCACCCCACTCCACATCGACACCAACGTCCTCACCGGCACCGGCCTACTCGACCTCGCCCGATACACAGGCGTCTACCGGAAAAACAACCTCGCCTCGAGACGAGAAGGCGAACCCGTACAGATCGAAGGCGTACACCTCGCCGTCCTCCTCGGCGACGAAGAAGGCAAAGGCGACAACTTCGCCGTCGGCGTCGACATCACCAACCGACCGTTCCGCGACGCCTCCAACACGTCCTACATCACCGCTGTCCTCTCACGCGGGAACGGTCTCACCACAGGCTCCGTCGACAGCGCAGCCAGCCCATCCCGAACCGGTCGCGTCAACGCAGGCGACACCGCCCGCCAGCTCCTCGACTACGCCTGCTCCACGTTCGCCAAAGAGTGGCGGGTCAACCCGAACGGCACCCTCGACGCTGCCGCCAAGGCGACCATGTACCCGACGACCGTCACCCCGACCGTCGCGTTCCTCCCCGAAGACGGCGGGCGAGACGGCGCCATCACCGGCATCGAAGCGAACGTGTACCGCCTCGACTCCGACGTGGAGGACTACTCGTCGGCGGTCACCGTCCGAGCCACCTCCACCAACGCCCTCGGCTCCGCGTCGATCGGCGTCAACCCGTACGTCGGCTGGTCCGGCGCAGCGCTCACCATCCGACGGGCGATCGACAGCCAACTTGCCTTCTCGACCACCTCGGCGGACAACGTTGCTGCCACCCAGCTGGCCCGGTTCGACGAGACGCGCCGCCACGTTCGCATCACCACCAGCATCTACGACGTTCAGAACTTCGTCGGGCCAGGCGACGGCATCTTCGTGTTCGACCCCGACCAGGACCTGTACGACCTGACCCGGCAGGTGTTCTACCGGGGCCGCATCATCTTCCCGCTGATCATGCGGGTCGAGGCGGTCCGCTGGCCGGTGCAGCAGGGCATGGGCGTGTATCTCCGCTACTGGACGGGTGCGACGTTCGCGTTCTTGGATTTGACCGAATGGGTGTTGTGGGAGGACCGCGACGCCGAACTGGACATCGGCGACATCTACCGGACGCTCGGCTCACCCCGCCGACGCCTCAACGCCTAGCCCGACCGTGACCAACCCCAGGAGCACCCCATGAAGATCGTCTTGTCCCGCATCGCCGACGCCCTGTCGGATGTCCGCGACTTCGCCCGCCGTGAACCGGCGCTGGTCCGCTACCTGCTCGGCCTGGTGGTGACGGTCGCCGCCCGCTACGGGCTGGCATTGGACGCCGAGGTGGTGTGGTCGTATCTGGTGGTGGGTGGCGGGGTGACCGCCGCGACCCGCGCCAAGGTCACCCCCGTCGACTCCTACCAGCGCGGCCCCGACGCGTGAACGTGTTGGAGCGAGTCTGTGAGGTGTGTTCCGCTGGCGGGCCTGACGTGGCCCCGGCACGGACGAGGGTGGTGCCGTCGTCGGAGGACGCCGACGTGCTCATCGTCATGTGTTCGCCGTGCCGTCGGCTGACGGACCGCCATGCCGCACACGAGAACGGATGGCATTTGCGGGTCGACCCTCGGCGCTTCGACGGCAACGGCCCCGGCGATCCGATCGTGGACCGGCCCGTCGTGGAGTCCCGAAAGCGAAGGGGCGGCATTGGTGGGCGTCTCCGGCGCGGGGCCAAGGTGACGACCTGATGCGTCTCCCGTGGCTGGCCGACGTGCTCCGCGCGGCCGGGCTGGCCGTCGTCGAGGTCGGCGGCTGGCAGAACCGCGGCTCCGACCTGCGCTCAGTCGAGGGGATCGTCTGGCATCACACCGTCACCGGACCCCGCACATCTGACCAGGCCGTCGCACGTCTCCTCCGCGACGGCCGACCGAACCTGGCGGGCCCGCTCTCCCAGCTGGGCCTCGACCGGACCGGACGGTTCCACGTCGTCGCCGCCGGAAAGTGCAACCACAACGGGTACGGCCTGTGGGGGAACCAGTCGATCGGCATCGAGGCGTACAACGACGGCGTTGGTGAGCCGTGGCCTGACGTGCAGGTCGCCGCCTACATCACCGGGACACGTGCGCTGCTCGGCCGTGTCGGCCTGGGTGTCGACCGGGTGAAGGGCCACAAGGAGACCGACCCTCGGCGGAAGATCGACCCGGCCGGGCTGAACATGGACGAGATGCGTCACCGCATCGCCACCGACCAAGGAGACGTGATGACACCGGACCAGGAAGCGAAGCTCGGCAAGTGGATGCAGGAGCAGCGGGCCATCCTCGAGGGGCGCATCGACGCCCAGACCGATCAGATCGACCGGTACACGGTCTGGTCGATGCGCCAGCAGGGTGTGTCCGACGCCGAGATCGTCAAGGTGCTCGGCAAGTCGAAGCTTCCGGCTCGCTGACCTGACATGACGGCGCTCGAGGACGGCATCTTGCGGATGGCCGCTCTGGTTGTCGCTCTCGGGCTGATCGGCGCGGCCGTGTGGAAGGTCGGCCGGTTCGCCCGCCGGGCGATGCGCTTCGTCAGCCGTGCCGACCAAGCCATCGAGACGCTGTCGGAGATCGCCGCGGAGTTCAGGCCGAACCGCGGATCGTCCCTGAAAGATGTGGTCGACCGGATCGAGTCGACGGCCGACGACGCTGCAGCCGGCGTGGAGAGCACCCGCCGAGAAGTCCACCAGCTGCGGGACATGGTCACCGAACTGGTGGAGCTGCCCCCCGGCCTCGACGTGCCCGACTAGATCGCTGCGAGTCGGCGGAACACTGTCGCCCGCGACAGCCCCGTCAGCTTCGCCGCCACCTCGGCGGTCCTGCCGTCGTCGACCCACTCTCGGAGCAGGTCGGCTTGCACTGCTCGGGCGGCCCGTTCGGCTTCCACCGCCGCTTCCCATGTTGCCCGCCACTCATCCTCATCGACGACGCGGGAGCGCCCCGCCGGGATGGCGGGGCGCTCCTGGTCTGCTGGGCCGGTCATGCGGTCTGCTCGCCCTCGACGTAGACGCGAGTGGCGGCGAACCAGCCGTACCCGCCGTCGGCGACGACATCGCCATCGTCGTCGACGAGGATGATTCCGCCCTGGGCGTCGGCGGCGTCTGAGGCTGCGATCTGCTCGGCGGTGGCTTCCCCGATGATCTCGCCGGTGTCGGCGTGCAGCAGGTTGCGGGTGGTGTCGCCGAGGATGCGAGGGTCCTCGTCGCCGAGGATGCCCGTGATGGTGGCGACCATCTTGCTGTCGCCCGCCTGCCCGGCCTCGATACGTAGCGCCTCGAGCAGCGGCTCGAGGCGGTCCTGGTCGGGGGCGAGCAGGTCCACCTCGACCAGTCCTTCGCCGTCGTCGGCCATCACGAATGCGGTGAAGTCGTTCATGTCTGTGCTCCTTGTGTCGGTGTCGGCGGGCGGGGTGCCCGTCAGTCGTCCTGCTCGTCGATCTCGGCGAGCAGGCTGTCGATCAGGCGGCTGGCGTCGAACTTGGTGAGGCGGCCGAGCATCCCGTCGTGGGTGATGGTCTGGCGCTTCGGGCCGTAGCAGCTGTGCTTGCGGGCCGCTGCGGACGGGTCTGCGTAGCCTGCGTCTGTGGCGAGGCGACGGATGTAGGAGGACTGCTTGGCGGTTACGGCTGGTGTGTTCATGTAGATAGAGTCTCATATCTGACACCCGTGTGTCAAGGGTGAGACCGAAAGAATCTGGATCGCTGCGAGAGCACCAGCGTGCGCCCGGCCCCCATGCAGCCGGCAGTCGGGGGCAGCACCCGATCTCGCCACCACCGCCAGCCACACGGCTGACGAAGCGCGGCCCCGGCCGCGGACCTGACCCCCACAGATCGGACTCGCCCCTTGCGGCGCGCCCTCGCACTACTCCTACTCGTCATGCTCACCGCCGGCTGCCGCCCCGACCAGGTCGGCCAATGGCTCTTCTGGCGCGGTGTCACCGTGTCGTCGGATCAGGCGGTCGCGGTCGCGAACGTCGGCGCCGACCACCAGGCCCGCACCACCGGCACCCGCGGCACCTGCACCCCCACCGGGATCTTCTTCGCCGAAAGCGGCGGCAACTGGACGGCGCAGAACCGCAGCTCGACAGCGTCCGGCGGCTTCCAGTTCCTCGACTCGACGTGGGCCGGTCACCGCGGCTACGCGAAGGCTCGCCACGCCCCACCGTGGGTGCAGTGGGAGCGCTTCGGGCAGACGTGGAACGGCGGTGCTGGCCGATCCCACTGGGCCGCCTCAGTCTGCCGGTAGTCTGGTTCACGGTGCGGAGCCCTTCCAGGCCCACAGGAGCGCCCTCGCCTTCGGGTGGGGGCGCTTCTGCGCGTCTCAGGTGCCGGTCCTCACATCCCCCCTTGACGGCGTGTCGCATCGTGTGACATGGTGCGTCCGTGCCGAACATCACAGACCTCGACTCGCAGGTCAACGTGCGCCTCGCCGCCGACCTGCGAGCCCGGCTCGAAGCGGCCGCCGAGGCGAACGGGCGCACGCTCTCTCAGGAGATCCGGCACGCCTGCCGCCTCCACGTGACCGACGCGGCATGAACCGCTACGTGAGGGTCGCATCGTTCGAGTTGCACGGCGTCACCACCTACGGCGACGCATGCGAACGGGCGAGGGGTGTCCTCCGCTGCATCGGATTGGACCCCGCCACCACCGACCTCGAAGTCGAGTTGGAGCCCGTGGCACGCGGCTACGTCGACGGCACTCCCGAACTGTGGAAGGCGGACGTTGTGGCCTCCAGGTGGTGGCGACCATGAGCGCTCTCGAAGCGTTCTTCTCCGAGGTGGCCGCCGCGAACGTCCGCGACTGCCGATGCCCGCACACCGGGCAGGCGTCCACCGTCCGCCACCACGCCGACTGCCCGTGCGCCACCCCGGTGCCCGCCGAGTGGAAGCGGTACGGGTCGTGAGCTCCACGCGGAAGATCTGCCAGGTCGACGGGTGTGACCGCAAGCACTACGCCCGCGGCTGGTGCCAGAAGCACTACGTCAACTGGCACGCGACCGGCAACCCGCTCGGCAACGGCAACCGCCCCGGCCCAACGTCTTCTCTGACGGCCGACCAGGTGGCCGAGGTGCGCCGCCGTGTCCGCCAACGGTTCGAGGCGCCCCACCAGGTTGCCGTTGACATGGGCTGCACCGTCGTGACGGTCCGGGCGGCGCTCAAGCCCGGCTACAAGCCGAAGGACAACACATGACCCCCAAAGGCACCGCCGTGCCGATGCGCGACGGCCTCCCCGCTACCGACGTGATCGCCGCGTCGATCCACGTCGACGGGGACGGCTCCGACGTGACCGCCGAACCGTTCGACGGTGGGCTCATGCTCCGCCTCGGCTGGGCAGCCACCATCGCAATGGACCCGGTGACAGCCCTCGCCGCGTACGACGCCCTCGGCGCAGCGCTCGACCAGCAGATGATCGCCGATGTCGACGGCCCGACCGTCAGCGCTCTCTGCCCGTGCGGGTGGGGCTCATCCGGCGACCAGGCATGGATCCACGCGACCCGCCAGACCCACGCCGACCACTGCGACCAGTTCTCTGCGACCACGGCGAACGGCGGCTTGCACGGCCTGTCGAACGTCCCCACCGGCCCGCCTGTGGTGGTGCGGCCGGTGGGCGCAGACCCCTCACACGTCGACGGGGACCGGCCTGCACGCCGGTCCCCGCGGTAACCCCGGCGCCGAACGCCGGGACCAGGAGCAAAGGTACACATGACCGACCTGACGATGGCGGAGCCGACCGCCGACGAGCTCGCCAAGGTGGCGTTGCGTCGCATTCCTGCGCTGCTCGACGAGCACGGCTGGTGCCAGGGCGCCGACCATGACGGCGTCGGCGCCGCGTGCCTGCGTGGGGCCCTCTTGGACGTGGCCCCGGCCGGTGTGGTGCGGGCGTACGTGTGGGGTCGCCTGACCCGGCAGGTCGGCAGCATCGTGGTCTACAACGACACGACTGGGCGCACGGTCGGCGAGGTGCAGGCGGCATGTGTCGCCGCCGCGGAACCTCCGGGCCGCGATCTGACGGGCGCCAACCTCCATGCCGCCAACTTCCGGTACGTCGATCTGCGTGGCGTCAATCTCGGGGGCGCCAATCTCGGGGTCGCCGACCTGACGGGCGCCGACCTCCGAGGCGCCAACCTGACGGGCGCCTACCTCCGAAGCGCCTACCTGACGGACGCCTACCTGACGGACGCCGACCTGCGGGACGCCAACCTCGGGGGCGTCGTCGGGCTCACCGCCGCAAAGCTCGCCGCCGCTCTCAACGTCGACAAGGCGCGCAACGTGCCCACGTTCGGCGGTGCAGCATGACCGCACCCTCCGCACGGCCCGGCCTCGACCGGGCCGAGCAGGCCACCGTCGACCTGAAGCTCGCGCTCGACCGGATGCGGCGAGCAGCCTACGTGGCACGCGACTACGTCGACGGCGACCCCCTCCCCGACGACGTTGTCTTCGTCCTGCATGAGGCCATCGACGCAACGATCGAAGCGCTGCCCGCCTACCAGTCGCAGGGTGCGGAGGCGCCGACGGACCCTCCCGTGTGGGAGTGGGCGCGACTCGACGAGCTGAAGGTCGGCGACCGCATCCAGTACGAGCACGCCTCGGTGGCCGTCGGCCCGTGGACGACGGTCAGCCAGGTCATCACCTCCCCCGGCAGGACGAAGGTCTGGTGCGAGGAGCTGTCGACGATCTTCGCCAACGCCGGCTCCGGGTTGGTGGTCCGCCGCCAGGTCGCCGGGACGCCAGCCGAGGACGAGGAGATCGTGCAGCACCGCTCGGCTGCCGTCGCCGCCCACTTCCGGAACCTCCGCGCCGCCATTGAGAAGTCCGAGGCAGAGATCGCCGCAGGCGAGTTGCCGAGTGACCACCTGCAGGACGGCCCCCGCTCGTGGGCCGTCGCCGCCATCCTCGCCGAGCAGCGGTCCGGGGCGCCGTCCGAGTCGGTGTACGCGAAGGCGCAGGCCCACTACCGGGCACAGGTCGCCGGCCTCGAAGAGCAGCGTGAGGCCCGCCACGCCGCCACCCTCGACCGGGACGGCGGCGAGGCATGAGCCCCATCGCCAACGACCTGTCGCACCTGCCCCGTGCCGGTCAGGGCCTCCAGCCCGACGTGCTCATCCGCTTCGCCGACGTGCTCGTCCACGCCTGGCAAGCAGGCATGGACGACGACAAGCCGAACGCCATCGCGGGCACCCGGTTTCGGCACAGCAACGCAGGCAAGTGCGCCCGGATGCTCGGCTACGTCGCCGCCGGCATCCCCAAGTCCGACCCGATGGACCTGTCCGGCGTCATGAACGTCTCCATCGGCACGATGCTCCACGACGCCTGGCAGGCGGCGCTCCTCGAGCGGTACCCGCACGCCGAGATCGAGCCGAAGGTGGCGACCGTCGGCGCTGACGGCTCCGGCCACATCGACGCTGTCGTCCGGGACGGCGGGCACGTCGTCGCCATCGAGCTGAAGACGATCGGCGGGTTCGGGTTCAAGAACGCGATCGGTCGTGCCCGCAAAGGCCAGCAAGCCGAAGGCCCCCGCACCGACCACATCCTGCAGGCAGCCCTCAACGGCCTGGCCGTCGACGCGGACGAGGTCGTCGTCGTCTACCTGGCGAAAGAGGCGCTGAGCAAGAACATGCGGGTCGACGACGAGCGCGACCGGTTCCTCGCCGAGTGGACGTTCAGCCGCGAGCAGTACGAGCCGCTAGCGGTGGCCGAGGCCGACCGGGTGGCGAGGATCCTTGCCATCGTCGACGGCGGCGAGCTGCCCAAGCGGGTGCTGCCCCACGACATGCCGCCCGGTGCGGAGATCGTGGCCCCGTCGTCGGGCCGGTGGGAGGTCCACTCGGCCGACGGCGAGGTCACCGACACCGGCTCCGTCTGGCTCTGCAACTACTGCTCACACCAGACGCTGTGCGCTCAGACGGAACCGGGGCGCATCCCGATCTCCGAGGTGCCGGTCTGGACCGCAGACCCGTTCGACGGTCTGCCCGACTTCGGAGACGAGACCCGATGAGCGGGCGCAAGCCAGTTCCCATCGGCCAGATCGCACGGCGCATCCCCGAGGCCGGGCGCATCCGCACCGGCGAGAAAGACGCCTCCCGCGGCTTCCCCAAGGCGATCCCCGAGTTCCGGTTCACGTCCGCCGAACGGGAGAACGTCGCCCAGGTCGCCGCCATCTACGGCGGCACCGTCCAGCCGTTCGACGACCCCAAGTCGCCGGACCGGTGGCAGGTCCGCACCGACGCATCCGAGATCCGGGTAGCGCTCCCAGCCGACCCGCTCGGCGGCACCCCCATCTACCAGCTGTACGGCGGTGGCGGCCCTGAGCGGCGCTGCGACGGCGTCACCTGCGAACGCTGGCAGAAAGGCCCCGACGGCCCCGAGCCGTTCCAGGTCGAGTGCATCTGCGCCGCCAAGGGGACCCTCGAATGTGATGTGACGACGCACCTGTCGCTGTTCCTGCCCGAGATCAGACTCACCGGTGTCTGGCGCCTCACCACCAAGTCGTACAACGCCGCCACCGAGCTGCCTGCGATGGTCGACACGATCCGCGACCTGCAAGACCAGGGCATCGTCCGTGGCGTTCTGTGGCTCAAGCCGTGGCAGCAGACGCTGGCGGGCGAGACCCGCAAGTTCTTGGTGCCGACGTTGGGCGTCGACGCTTCGATGGTCGAGCTGGCTGCTGGTGGCGGCATGGTCGTCGCTGCCCTGCCTGCCGCCGCCGCCGCCGTGGAGACCCCGGTGGCCCTGAACGCCGGAGGGGGTGCGGCCGCCGCTGCAACGGAAGTGGCGTCGGACGGGGTGCCTCCCCCCGTCGAGCCCGTGCCCGCCCCCTCCGGTGCCCTCCCGCTCGACGTGGTGGTGGACGCCGAGATCGTGGAGGAGAGCGTGGCCGCCACGTCCACCGACCTCGAGGACCTGGCGGCACTGATGGCCGAACGGCACATCGGCAAGGCGACCGTCCGCCGGGTCCACAACGAACACGCGGCGCGGCTTGGTGTGCCGGCGGCCGCCAAGTTCGACGGCATCGCCCCCGGCCCAGCGCTCGACGCGACGTACGCGGAGCTCGACGGTCCCGACGATCCGCCCCCAGCCTCCAGCGTCGTGCCTGACGCTGGTGACGGCGAGCCCCCCGACGGTGCCTCCCCGCCGTCGGGGGGCGACCCGGCCACCGCCGAGCAGACCGCAGTGGCGGCCCGAGCCCGCATGGCGACGATGGCGCAGGACGGCGCACCGTTGGCCGGGAAGTCCCGAGCCGCGATCGACGCCATCCGCCATCTGCTGTGCGCGCTGGCGTCGGATGGCCGTGCCACCTCGTCGGCTGTGCTGACGAAGGAAGAAGGGTTGGCCGTGCATCGGCTGCTCGACCAGATCGACAGCGGTGTCGTGGAGCCTCATCTGTCCGGCGATGGGGCATGGAAGCTGCGCACCGTCAGGAACGCGGCATGATCCCCGACGAGACGGCGAAAGTGTGGAAGCGGGAGTTCTGGACGGCCCGGACCCGTGAAGTGCTGTGGCGGGAAGCCGCGCTCGTCCCGTCGGCGCTAGTCGCCGCCGTCGCCGCAGGTGAGGACGTGTCGGGCGCCAGGTGGCAGCGGGTCGCCGCCGACGCTGGACGCGACCTTGCCGTCGCACAGAAGTACGAGGCCGACCATCCCCACAGCCGCGAGCTGTGCCACACGGAGATGGTGTGCGACTGGTGCGGTCGCCCGAACCCGGTGTGGTCGATCGACAACGAGGGGTGGGCGGCGGCCGGGCTGGTCCACGGCGGGCATCCGTCGGGCGAACGGTCGTATGTGCTGTGCCCGTCGTGTTGGGCGTGCGCGTGGGCGGAGCGCCATCCGGGCGCACTGCTCAACCTCGAGGTGACGCCATGAGGGCGTTGACGGTTCGTCAGCCGTGGGCATCGCTCATCGCTTGCGGCGAGAAGACGATCGAAACACGGTCGTGGAAGACCTCGTACCGGGGCAGCCTGCTGATCCACGCCGGGAAGGCCAGCCCGGACCTTTCGTGGGAGGGCGCAGGCTGGGCGCTCGCCCAGAAGCATCTGGACCACGAGCGGGTGAGCCTCGCCTACCGCCACGCCTACGACGTAGACGGCCTCGTCCTGCCGTTGGGTGCGGTGGTGGCCGTGGCCAGCCTCGCTGACGTGGTGCCCATCGTGGACCTAGACAGCGGCGAAGAGTCTCCGCCCGCCGACGGCTCGTGGGCGTGGAGCGTCGAGGGTCAGCGCCAGCTCGGCGACTTCGGGGATCGTCGCTGGGCGTGGCTGCTCCGAGACGTGCGTCTCATCGACCCTGTTCCCGCTAAGGGTCGGCAGGGACTGTGGACACCGGACGGGGCGCTCCTGTCAGCGGTCGGCGCCGCCTACGACGTGGCAGGAGAAACGCCGTGACGAGCCCGATGCGGACGGTGCACGGGTCGATCGAGGGCACAGTCGAGGCGATCAACGTGCACCAACGGACCCACTACTTCAGCCTCTATGACTCCCTCACGACAACCAGGGTGCGGTGCAACTTCGGCGCTGCGATCTCCCTCGACCTCGTGAAGGGAGCTCTCCGCCGTCGAGCGGTGGTCTACGGCCTCGTCGGGTACCGACCGAGCGGGCGGGCCCACGACATCGCGGTCGAGGCGATCGACATCGCGGTCGAGGCGATCGACATCCTCCCCGAGGACGCCGACCTCCCTACCGCCGCCCAGGTCCGAGGCATCATCCCAAAGCGGCCGGTGACGCCGTGAGGTCTCGCCGTCAGCGCAACCACGAACCGGAATGGCATCCCGGACCGACCCGCAGGGTGGGCTGGTATGGCGTCGAGATGCAGGTGGAGCCGCATCGCAAGGGCTGGTATTGGGAGGCGTCGTACACCTTCGGCGGCCGGGGCTCAATCGTCGGCTACTCCGCCGGCGGCACTGACCGCCATCCTCTCCCTTACACCGTGGCGGGTACGTGCAGGGCAGAGGGCGAGGCGTGGGAGCACGCCCGCGAGGCGGCCGACTACATGCGCCAGCGGATCGTCGCTCTCAGCGACCACCAGAACCGCACCACGAAGGTGAGGGCGCTGTGAGCTTGCCTCTGTCGCTGCTCACGGACGACGACCTGGTGGCTCTGGCGGGCATCGCCGAGCGTGACATCTCAGACCTGGCCAACGAGGTGGTCATCCTTCGCACGGCGGTCCGTCTCGCCGCTGTCGGGATGCGCCGCACGAAGAAGGGCCATGGACATTGGTACCTCGGCCTCCCCGAGTCCCGCACCACTCTCGACCGTCCGGTCGAGGACGTGTACCCGGCGCTCCACTCCTACCTGCTGGCGCTCGACGCCAACGACACCGAGGTGGCGCCGTGAGCTTGCCGCTGTCGGTGCCGCTGTTCGTCGGCTGCATCGAGTCCGAGGCCAACATGCTCGTGTTCGGGCCGTTCTTCGATCCGGTGCTCGCTGAGCAGGAGGCCGGCGGCGGCGGCGGCAAGCGGTGTCCGAACGCCCATCTGATCGGCCGCACAGTCGGCCCGCACACCGCCGTTCGTGCTCCTTCTCCTTGGATTCTGAAGGCTGCGCTCGACGGTGAGCACGGCGCCGCCGTCATCGTCTGGCATCTGGAGCGCAGCAAGCAGACGCCCGAGTACCGGCTTGTCCACGCCACCGACCCGAAGGAGACGCCATGAGCAGGGACCCTTCCACGTTTGCCAGCAGCGACCCCGCCGTCATCGAATGGTGGGAGCAGAGCCTCATCGCTCGCAAGGAGTACCGCGCCAAGGTCGACGCCTTCGCCGCCGAGTACGGCATGGGCCGTGAGGCCGTCGTGCTGGCGGGCTGGTCGATCGGGGTCGCTGGTCTCGAGGTGCTCCCCTCCGACCGGGAGGACGGCCCGCCCGAAGGGTGGCGCATCGTGGACGGCGGGCACGCCTCGTGGATTCAGCCCTACCGGCGCTCGAAGGCGCAGAAGGCGATCCACGAGGCCATGCCCAGCATGGCCGAGCCCCGAGAGTCGATGCCCGGCTACGAGCACGAGATTTTCCCCGGTGGCCTGCCCGGCTTCTTCGTCGACGGCGGCACGGCCTACGCCAGCACGGATGCCCCTGAGCGGTTCGACCTTGATGTGTGGGCCTCGATCCCGTTGTCCGAGTTCTACGCCGCTCGCGAGGCCAACGACGCCACAAACGCCACCGACGCCGAGGGGACGCCATGAGCGACGAGCCCGGCCGCCGCTGCCCGCACTGCGAGACGGTCAAGGCAACCGACGCGTTCCCCTCCAACACCCCTCAAGGCGTCTGGTGTCTCATGTGCCACCGGCTTCGAGCGAGGGAACGGCGGGCGGCGAACCCGACAGGAGGAGCCGCCGACCAACGGAAGCGGCGCAACGACCCGCAGAAACGCGCTCAGGACCGGGCTGCCATGAAGGCTCACAGCAAGGCCATGAGCGCCCTGGCCGCCCGCCACGTGGACGAGTACCTGACGCTGCTGGACGCTGCGAGAGCGGACGTGGGTCTACCCCCGGCCAACCCTCGCCAGGTGCGATCACGGCTGGGGCGTGCCAGCCGCTCGCTGATGCCAGACGAGGAGACGCTATGAGCGACGAGCTGCTGGTGTTGGCCGCCGTGGTCCTGCTGGGCGGGGTGGCGTTGGCGGTCACCGTTCTCACCCTGGCCGCCGTCGTCGTCGGAACGGTCGGCTGATGGTCGCCACCGTTCTCGCCCTCGACCTGTCCCTGACCGCCACCGGTGTCGCCGACATCGACGGCACCACCCGCACCCTCGCCAGCAAGGAGAAGGGCCCCGCACGACTCCACGACCTCCGCACACAGGTCGACCGGCTCCTCCTCGACGGCGGCGGCCACTTCTGGCGGGTCGGCCTCGTCGCCATCGAAGGTTACGCGTACGGACGGGCCAACCAGGCCCACCAGCTCGGCGAGCTCGGCGGCGTCATCCGCCACCTGATGTGGATATACGCCATGCCCGTCGTGGAGGTCTCGCCCGGCCAGGTGAAGCGCTACGCCTGCGGAAAAGGCAACGCCAAGAAGAACGAGGTGCTCGCCGCGGCGATTCGCCGCCTCGGCTACGAGGGGGCGGACGACAACCAGGCGGACGCCCTGTGGCTCCGGGCCCTGGTGCTCGACGCCCTCGGCGAGCCGGTGGTGACGGTGCCGGCCGCTCACCGTGAGGCGCTGGCCAAGGTGCAGATCCCCGAGGCGCTGCTCCCCGGTGCCTCGTGACGGCGACGGGGCGGGCGGTGGCTGCGCTGCTCGGAGACGACGGCACCTGCCCGCCCGCCGACCCGCCCGACGGCCGATGGGTCTACACCGTGTGGGTCCCCGACGGCTTGGCGTGGTGGGCGATGCACGACTGGCACCGCTCCAGCCCCCGCAGCGTTCCCACATGACCCGCCTCTGGCGTCTGTGGGCCGCGTGGGTCCACGGCCCCGACCATCACACCGTCGCCGCCCACCGTCGACGCCAAGCCGCCATCGCAAGGAGCACCCGCCGATGACCCCGCAGACCCCCAACCCACCCGTCCTGCTGTCCGATGAGGCCCTGCACTCGTGGGCCGAGGACGACGACGGCTACGTCGATGACACGACGCGCATGGCAGCCGAACTGCTGAAGGCACGTGAGGTGCTGACCTTGCTCGAAGCGGGCGTCCTCAGCGTCCCCTCTGTGCCCGGCCTCGCCCGCACCATCTGGTGCCCCCAGAGGGGCTGGCAGATGCTCGCCGCCATCCGGCCCGATCTGGCCGCCTACCTCGACGCACTGGAAGCGCTCCCCAAGGAGGACTCGTGACGGGCGCCCCTGTCCTGCTGTCCAACGAGGACCTGCGGTGGTGGATTGGCGACGGCTACCACCCCGACGCCATCGACCCCGCCGACGAGCTGCTGCTGGCACGTGAGGTGATCCGGGCGCTGATCGCCGGGTCGTACAGCGACGACGCCGCCCGTGCCGAGCGCCGGGACTACCTGCTGCTCCGGGCGCTCGGCCCGTCCCTGTGGGGCAACGCCGGCGGCGACTACGGGTCGCTGGCCGTCGCCCGGCCCGACCTGGCCCGGTACCTGGCGGCACTGGAAGCACTCCCTCAGGAGGACAGCCGTTGAGCGCCGAGCCCGATTGGGTCACGCCCGAGGGGCGGCTGCGGTGGTTCAGCGAGCACGACGACCTCAACGCCGAACGTGACGCCGCCCGTGCTGAGCGTGACGTGGCACGTGCCGACCTGGCCGACCTGCGCGCACGGGTCGCCGCCCTAGCCGACGAACTGGCCGAGGACATCGACGCCTCGAACCACCAGTGGGACAAGGGCTGGGACGCCGCAGGCCGGGCGTACTCCAGGGTCCTGCGAGCCCTTCTCGCCTGTCCCACGTGCGGCGGCACGGCGTGGGTCGACTGGACCGACGACCACCCCGGCGGCATCTGCCCCGACTGCACCAAGGAGACCCCGTGACCATCCACGAAGAAGCCGAAGCCGCCATCCGAGTGATGGAGACGTGGTTTTCCGTGTCCGACCAGACCCGCACCGTCGTCGCGTGGTGGCGGGAGCACATGCAGCCCGCCGTTCCCAACATCCCTGACGGGTGCGAGCTGGTGGAGGTAGACGGGGTGCCCGTGTTCCGGGCGCCCGCCGACGACGACTACGGGTGGTTGGACCTCTTCGGCCGCGTCATGCTGCTGCCCGTGCTGCGCCTGCGCTACGGGCCTACGCGCTCAACCGACACGTTCGCTGGCAAGCGGTACATCGTCCGCCAGGTCACGCCGCCCGCCCCGACGGACGTGGACCGTCTCGCACGACTGCTGGCCGTCGAACAGGGGATGCCGTGGGAGCGCCAATCCACCGCCACCAAGGCGTACTACGTGGGGAAGGCGCGGCGGCTGTACGACCGCGGGGTCCGCTACCCCGAGCAGACGCCATGAGCGACGAGATGTCCGACAACGCCGCCAACGTGCTGGCTTGCCATTTCGCCGCCCACGATGACACGTACGTCCACCCTGAGCACGAGGTGGCAGGCGATGCAGCCATCGCCGCTCTCACTGCGGCCGGGCTGGCAGTCGTGCCACGTCCCGTGGACGAGCCCAAGTGACTGCCCCCGTGTACGGCGACGACCTCGGCGTCGACACCCTCACCCCCGACTGCGGCCTACGCGGCCACTGGAACACCGAACCGGCCGACCGGCCACCACCGCCACCGGCCCTGCTCGTCGACGCTGCCCCCGTCGCCGCCCACGCCCACCGCCTCGTCGACTCCGGATGGCAGCAGCAACAGATCGCCGCCGCCGCCAGCTGCTCACCCTCCACCATCCGCGACCTCCTCGGCCGCACCAGCCAAGCCCCCCTCGCCCGCATCAGCCGTCCGTTCGCCGCGGCGATCGTCGCCCTCGACCCCCACGAGACGCCCGTGACCCCCACCGGCTGGCAAGCCGACGCCGCCTGCAAGGACATGCCCGACGACTGGCAGCCCGACGCCCCCGACCAGGCCCGCCGCCGTGCGTGGGTCGGCCAGTTCTTTCCCGGTCAGGGCGAGTCGACGGCCCCCGCCCGGCTCATCTGCGCCGCCTGCCCTGTCCGTGTCGCCTGCGCCGCCCACGCCCGCCGCATCGAACATGCCGGCGTCTGGGGCGGCGAGTCCGAACGTCAGCGCCGCCGGACGAGCCGGACGTGACCGCCGCCGCCGACCTCGCCACCGTCGTGGCCCTAGCCCTCCTCGTCGACGACCGCACGGCCGCCGAACAGACCGCTCTCCAACGTTGCGCCGACCGCCTCGACCGCGAACGCAACCGCAACACCGCCACCAACCGCCGCCACGACCACAACGCCCCGAAGGTGCCGTGCACCGCCCCCTGGCACACCGACACCGACACCTGCCGCACCTGCTCCATGCAGTCCGACCCGTGCTGCCGACTCCTCATCCCACCCTTCACCGTCGCCGCGACAGCCGAACCGTTGACCGACGGCAACGGCTGGTCCGTCGCCGGTCACGCCGTCCAGCTGGCCCTCGACCTCGAGCAGACCGCCACGTGACCCCGTATTACGAGGAGGACGGCATCACCATCTACCACGGCGACTCTTTCGACCTGTTGCACGACCTCAGCGGTATCGGCGCTGTAGTCACCGACCCTCCGTACTCCTCTGGCGGGGCCTTCCGTGGCGATCGCGCTCAGCAAACCACGAGCAAATACGTCAATAGCGATACGGCCGCCTACCGTCCCGAGTTCGCCGGGGACAATCGCGACCAGCGTTCGTTCTTGGCATGGTCTGCTCTGTGGTTGAACGCTGCTCGCAACGCTTGTGAACCCGGAGCAGTCCTGGCGTCCTTCATCGACTGGCGCAACCTTCCCGCACTCACCGACGGTGTCCAGGCGGGAGGGTGGGTATGGAGAAACCTCGCTACATGGTGGAAGCCTGGCTGCCGGATGCAGAAGGGCCGCTTCTCTGCATCAGCCGAGTACGTGATCTATGGCACGAACGGTCCGGTGATCGACGGGGCGGGTAGCCCGCAGAACGTCTACTCGTGTGCTGTGGACGGGGAGCGCGACCACATCGCCCAGAAGCCTGCCGAGGTCATGCGCTGGGTTCTACAGGTCGTGCCGCCATCTGCTCTGATCCTCGACCCGTTCATGGGCTCAGGTTCCACTCTCCGCGCCGCAAAGGACCTGGGCCACAAGGCCATCGGCATCGAGGTGGAGGAACGCTACTGCGAGATCGCCGCTAAGCGTCTCGGCCAAGGCGTCCTCGACCTCGGCGGCACCACGTGACCGATGCCCCCGAAGTCGAAACGGTCACCATGGGCACACCCCGCGACCTCCGCCCCGACGAGCTCGACGCCCTCCACCACGCCAACCAGGCCACCACCAACGGCCACCGGCCAACCAGCGCAGCACCCAACGACCGGGCAGCCGAAGACGGCTACCTCGGCGCCCTCATCCTCTGGACCGCCGAAACCGACACCCTCCTCACCCACCTCGACGCCGCCGACCACTACTGGCCCCCCAACCAGCGCATCCACCACGCCATCGCCCAAATGCGCTGCGCCGGGCACCCCGTCGACCCCGTCACCGTCGCCCACCACCTCGGCCCCGCCAACCTTGCCAGCATCGGCGGACCCTCCACCCTCCTCCACCTCCAAAGCCACGCCGCCGGCCCCACCGAAGCCCACCACCACGCCACCATCGTCGCCGCCCATGCACGAGCACGACGCCTCCTCACCGGCATCGACAGTGCCCGAGCCGCGCTCCTCGCCGGCGACCATCCCACCGCCCACAACCTCCTCGCCACCCTCGACCAGCACACCGCCGCCGTCGGACCCGTCGAATGGGAAGACGTAGGCGCCGTCCTCAGAGGCGATTACAAGCCGCTCGTCCGGGCGTTCCTCGAACGCTCAGACGGCGAAGCGCTCATCTACCCCGGCCTCCTCCACTGGCTGTTCTCCGTCCCCGGCATCGGCAAGACGTGGGTCGCCCTCCAAGCCGCAGCCGAGGCGATCGCCGCAGGGATCCCCGTCGTCTACCTCGACTGGGAGGGAAACCGGCGCCTCGTCGGGCTACGTCTCCAAGCCCTCGGCATCACCGACGACGAAGTCGACGACGCCTTCCACTACCTGCGCCCCGGCGCCCTCGACTCCGCACGCGGTCACCAGCTCGGAGAGTGGGCCGAACACGAAGGCGTCGGCCTCGTCATCTTCGACGGGTTCGCCAAAGCCTTGGCCGCGTGCGGCCACGACGAGGACAAGTCCGGGCCTGTGCTCACCTATCTCGACGCAGCTGTCGACCCGTTCAGCCGGCAAGGCGACGGCGCCGCCGTTCTCCTCCTCGACCACGTCACGAAGGACAAGGAGACCCGCGGGCTGTGGCCTCGAGGGTCGGGCGCCAAGCAGGGCGAAGTGTCCGGCGCCGCCTGGCTCCTCCGCCCCCGCCGCTCCTTCAACCGCGAGACCAGCGGGGTCCTCGAACTTGTCCAGGCGAAGGACCGGGAGGGCGAAGTGGGCATCGACGGTCAGGTGGTCGCCACTGTCCACGTCGACCCCGACCCGGACACCGGCCGTGTTGCCATCCGTCTCGACCCGCCCACCAAAGCGACCACCGACAGCGGGGCGCCACGGCGCACCATCTACATGGAACGGGTGAGCCGGTGGATCGAAGGCGAGAACCGGTATGGGCGGCACCCGTCGACCACCGACATCACCAAAGGCGACGGCATCCGAGGGCGGAAAGAGTACCGGGCCGAAGGGCTCGCAACGCTCATAGAGGAAGGCCACGTCGAGGTTGATCTGAGCGGAAAGACGCACGGCCATGTGGTTGTCCGCCCGTACCGGGAGGACGACGAGCTTGGCATTGTCGACGCCGACCGGGAAGACGAAGTGGCCTGAAATGGGCCACCCCTACAAGACCTACAAGACACAACCCAAGGAGCAGTACCGATGAGCAAGTCCGACATGCCCAGCAAGGCCGACGAGAGCGCATTCCTGGCCGACCCGAACATCCCCGAGTGGGAGAAGCAGATCATCAAGGGTGGTGTGCTGCGACACCACAAGATGTACGCCGAAGCGGGCCGGGCGATGCGTGCCAAGGTCGGCTTCACGGAAGCGCTCATCGACGACGCCTTCAAGGATCTGGAGCTCGCCAGGCTCCGGGGCGAGGCCGTCACGGTCGCCGAGTGGCGGCAGACCGCCCAGAACCAGGCAGCCCAGCTCATCGCCTACGAGGTAGCGGAGGAGGAGAGCAAACGCACCATCGAGCAGCTGAAGGCTGCGCCGGCGCTCGCCGTCCACTCCGAGGACTGACCGTTGCGGGTCTGCCAGATCGACGGCTGTGACGGGAAGCACGTGGCGCGCGGCTGGTGCCAGACGCACTACGACCGGTGGCGACGCCACGGCGACCCCGAGGAAGGCGGCCCGCTACAGGTACAGGTGGATGTCTACGAGGACGACGAGCGGAACCCCCGACATGGGCGCGCCACACTCGGATGGGCGGAAGTCGCACGCCGATGGGACGTGCCGTACCAAAGCCTCCGCGCCCACATGGACCCCGACCACACCGCCCGCGCGTTCGCCCACCTGGCCCAACGCGAAGCCGCCCTCCAACCCATCCTCCGCCAGCTCCTCGACCCCAACACACACTGACCGCACAGTCACCCACCCCCATGCCCTTTCAATGTATCCACCTGAGGGTCCAAATCGGGGTCCAAATCGGGGTCCAACGGGGTCCCGCGATACGTCCCGGCATCGGGGTCCCCGGGTCCCCCTCCCTACGGGGGGACCCCGATGGCGATCGGGGTCCCGTACGAGGGTCCAAACTCAACCGGTCGAAACCCACCACGGTCGCAACCAGAACGACCAGCCACCAACCCCCCACCAAGGACACCCCAACCCCGTGAACCCCGACGAGCTCGCCCTCACCAAACGCCTCATCCGCCACCTCGAGAAGCAAGCCAACGGCGACCACCCCGAAACCCTCCACCCCACCGACCCCGGCAAGACCGCAGGCCTCGAACTCATCGCCGCCGGAACCCGCATCTACTTCGACGCCGACGACGCCCTCCACCGAGCACACGACTACGGCGGACGCGGCTACGCCGGCGGCAACCAAGCCGAAGGCCGAGGCAAAGGCGGACACACCTCACCCACCGAAAGCGCCGCCACCCTCGACCACTCCATGCCCGGCATCCCCGACGACTTCACCGCCGCCGGCCAACAGCTCCGCCGCTCCCTCACCGACGCCACAGGCATGGCCGGCAAAGCGAAACGCCAAGCCGAACGGATCATGTCCACCGCCCCACCCAAGACCGAAGCCGACAAAGCCAAGTGCCGCACCATCGAATGCGGAGACCTCGACGTGAAAGCCGGCCACTGCGCCACCTGCTTCGAGTGGCGCCGCACCCACGACGGACGAGAAGTCCCAGCCGCCGTCATCGAAGCCCGACGCCACGGCCGCACACTCACCGAAGCCTGAGACAGACCCATGCCCACCCCTGTCCAGCACCACCATGCGGATAAACCACCAACCGACACCAAGACCTGCTATACCCGTAGTCGACTCGCCACCCCCGACCAGCAGCCCACCTGATGCGCCGAGCCACCAGGCCGTGCATCAACTGCGGCACCCTCACCCGAAGCGCACGCTGCGCCCCATGCCAACGCACATGGGACCGCACCCGCAACGCCACCCGCACCCAGTACCACGGCAACTGGGAACGCCACAGCCGACAGACACGGGCAGCATGGATAGCTGAACACGGGCACGTCTGCCCCGGCTACAACAAGCCAGCTCACCCAGCCCAACACCTCCAGCTCGACCACACCACCGGCCTCGTCCTATGCGGCCCATGCAACGTGGCAGCAGGACCAGCGGACCACTGATGCTGCAGCTGCTGTCGTGGCTACTCGCCGTCCCCACAACCGTGCTCATGGTCGTCGCCTACGTGGCCGTCTGGCGGCTCTGGCGACAGGACACGGCACACCGCACCACCGGCGCCCACCCACGCATCGACCCCACCGCCACCACCACGAAAACAGAATGACCGGGGGTGGGGGTCCGAACGCGACTTCGGCCCCCACAGCAGCACCCACCCGCATGCGTTTCGCAACTCGTGCCAGTCCTGAAAGTGGTTCTCACCTGAGGCTGGGAGGTTGCGAATGCCCGGACCGACGCCCTCAGACAGCCCGGACCGCCAGCAGCGGCCGGGGCGCGATGTGCCTTGGACCGATCTGCCGCATGCGGGTCGGCAGGGCAAGGCGCCGGCCACACCGAAGCATGTCACTCTGCGGGAGGCTGGGAAGTCCTGGTGGTCGTTGGCGTGGAAGACGCCGGAGGCCACGCAGTGGGGCGGCTCCGAGAAGCTGCTTGCTGGTCGTCGGGCTGAGCTCGAGGATCTATGGCAGGACGGCAACTTGGGGCTGCTGGCTGAGATGCGGCATCTCGAGTCGATGCTGTGCATGACCCCGAAGGCGCGCAAGGAGGCGCGGTGGCGGATTGTGGGCGGCGAGCAGGCGAAGGCTGTTCCCAGGAAGCGGGGGAAGCGGCCGGAGTTGCGGCTGGTTGATCCGCAGGCGTCTTGATGGCGTGGCGTGGCCCGGAGTACGAGGGCGAGTTCCCGTCGTTGGGCTGGGACCTGATCGACTTCTGGGAGTCGACTCTGCGGGTGCCTGCCGGTCCGTTGTACGGGCAGCTGTTGCGCTTGACCGACGATCAGAAGCAGTTCTATGTGCGGTTGTACGCGCTGCGCCCTGATGGTGCGGATGCTGCCCGTGTGTATCGGCGTGCGTCGAGGGTGGGGCCGAAGGGGAAGGGCAAGTCGCCGGAGGGTGGCTTGTTCGTGATCGGCGAGTTCGCTGGCCCGGTTCAGTTCGACGGGTGGGACGCGAGTGGTGATCCGGTGGGTCGGCCTCGTGATTATCCGTGGGTGCAGATCGCGGCGGTGTCGGAGGAGCAGGACCACAACCTGTATGGGCCGTTGCGGGAGATGTTGGCCGACTCGGATCTGTCTGCTGATAACGGCGGACCTGTCGACTTGGGCAAGACGCGGATCGAGTTCAAGGACGGGCGGCCGGGGCGGATCGAGCCGGTGTCGGCGTCGGCGGGTTCCCGTGAGGGTCAGCCGATCACGGCGGCGGCGATGGAGGAGACCGGGCTTTGGTTCCCGAGCGCCGGTGGGGTGAAGTTGGCGGCGACGTTGCGCCGCAACGCTTCGAAGACGAACGGTACGACGGTCGAGTTCACGAACCCGCCGGCGCTCGG
>Ga0163151_10001463_pt1 | contig 39507 bp, 28 predicted proteins | sample OliLakLV19MP5IB2_FD_145596 | JGI IMG/M metagenome (GOLD analysis project Ga0163151, IMG submission 145596) | Freshwater microbial mat bacterial communities from Lake Vanda, McMurdo Dry Valleys, Antarctica - Oligotrophic Lake LV.19.MP5.IB-2 | ecosystem: Environmental > Aquatic > Freshwater >... | reverse complement strand
GTGTGATACAACAAGCCCGCCAAGGTTTAATTATACAACCTATAATATTACAAGTCCTTGATTTTGAAATCAAAATTCTTGTACGCTAAAATACTATTAGTTAAAAAAGCATAGATATTTTTCATCTCAGTTTCGGTTTCTAAAGTTTCTATATGTTTCTTAAGCGTTAACTTATCGCCTCGTGATGCTGGCCCAGTTAAATTATTGGGATTGTTCTCGAAAAAAGTCCCCATGGCTTGCTTCAGCATCGGTTTATATATATCAATAGGAATATTATGTAGCTCGCAATATTCACGCAATCTCAATATAATATAAGTAGTAAAATTATTGGCAAACACCGCAGCAGTGTGCATTTGCAAACGTTTGAAACTATCACATTCAAATATATTTTGTATGCCTATCATCTCAGAAAAAGATATAATACTTTGCAAATTATCTTTACTATTTGCTTCCACACAAGCCGCAAATTCAGATATATCAGCGGTAATCATTTGCACCGATGCTGGCGGCCACCACACACCACTATTTTTAAATTTATATAATACATCCATGCTCGTTGCCCCCGAAGTATGTATCACCAAACAATCTCTGTTGCCAAGTTTATTTGCAACTTCTTCAATGGCTGAATCGGCAACTGCGAGTATAATTACATCACTTTCTAGTCCTGCCACTTCCAAATTCTCAATAATTTGAATAGGCAAACTCCCAAATAATGATTTCACTTTTTGTATATCTCTGCCCCATAGCTCAATGTTCACCGACTTCTGCAAAAGTTTTTGCACTAGCATGTTTGCCATTTTCCCGTTGCCTAATAAGGTGATTTTCATTTGGGGCAAATGTATTTAAAAATTAGCGATACATGTACTAATATTGCACAAAAAATAATATTATGCAAACCACCCAATATTTAGAAACCAACAAACAACGTTTCCTCGACGAACTTTTTGAAATACTTCGTATCCCATCCATCAGTGCTGACGCAGCATACAGTGACGATGTGCACAAGACTGCTGAATTTGTAAAAGATAAACTATTAGCCGCCGGTGCCGATAAAGTTGAAGTTTGTCAAACCGCTGGTTACCCCATTGTGTACGGTGAAAAAATGATAGACCCATCTTTGCCTACTGTATTAGTTTATGGTCATTATGATGTGCAACCAGCCGTTCCTTTGGAGCTTTGGGAAACACCTCCTTTCGAACCTACCATACGAAACGAACGCATTTATGCCCGCGGTGCCTGCGACGACAAAGGACAAATGTATATGCATATAAAAGCTTTTGAAGCCATGATGCAAACCAATACGATGGCATGCAATATGAAATTTATGATAGAAGGCGAAGAAGAAGTAGGCAGTGCAAACTTGGGAATATTTTGTATCGCAAATAAAGAAAGATTGAAAGCTGATGTAGTATTAATATCTGATACTTCTATGCTAGGCAACGATACCCCAAGTATTGATGTAGGCCTACGCGGACTAAGCTATGTAGAAGTAGAAGTAACAGGGCCTAACAAAGATTTGCATAGTGGTGTATATGGTGGTGCTGTTGCAAATCCAATTAATATATTGGCCAAAATGATTGCAGGTATGCACGATGAAAATAACCATATAACTATTCCCGGATTTTATGATGATGTATTAGAAGTTTCTGCAGAAGACAGGGCAGAATTAAATAAAGCTCCTTTCGATTTGGAAGCATATAAAAAAGAGTTGGGTATTGCTGAAGTATGGGGCGAAAAAGGATATACAACGATGGAACGCACTGGCACACGTCCTACTTTAGACTGTAATGGAATATGGGGTGGCTATATCGGTGAAGGTTCAAAAACTGTATTACCAGGAAAAGCATTCGCAAAAATTTCGATGCGTTTAGTTCCCAAACAAAGCAGTGAAAAAACTACCGAAATGTTTACCAAATATTTTGAAAGTATCGCTCCCAAAGGTGTTACCGTACAAGTTCGTCCACACCATGGTGGCGAGCCTGTCCTCACCCCTACCGACTCTATAGAATTTAACGCAGCAGCCAAAGCTATGGAAACTACCTTCGGCAAAAAACCTATACCAACTCGTGGTGGTGGTTCTATACCTATTGTAGCTTTGTTCGAAAAAGAATTGGGCGTAAAATCTGTATTGATGGGATTTGGTTTGGATATAGATGCATTGCACAGCCCCAACGAAAGTTATGGCTTGTTCAATTTCTATAAAGGTATTGAAACCATTCCTTATTTCTATAAGTATTATAGTGAGATGAAGAAGTAATACCGACACTCAATATATAATAGTCCAAAAGAAAGGGACTACTCCTCCCGCATCCCGCTAATTATCGGGATTAAGCGGGGCTTTCGGGAGTAGTTCGGTATTACCATTCTAAAAACTAAATCCGCCACAGGCGGAGAACTATTTTAGTTTAAGAATTGGTATAATAAAACAGTCTAAAGTAAAAAGATTTATTATATACTTTTGTCTTTATACCATAAATGGACAAATCCGCAATCAAATTGCAGATTTGTCCATTTTCTATTTCAATAAGGATTCGTAAGTGGCAAACGGGACAAAGGTTCCCGCTGAAGTTGTCACTTTTTTAGCCCCTGCATATATCACCGAATTTGTTGGTATTTTTACGTCAGAAACTTTATTCCAATAGGCAAAATTTGCAAAATAATCATTCGTTCTTGTTTCCCCAGATTTGATTTCAATAGGTATAGCTTTTCTATTTCCTTTGTCGATAATTATATCTATTTCTTTATGTGTTTTATCTTTCCAATAATATAATGGTGATTGCTTTCCTATATTATAATAGTGTTTCAAAGCATCAGCAATTACAAGGTTTTCGAACAAACCACCACGCAAAAAATGAGTAGCCACTTGGTCGGCTTTATCTAATCCCAATAAATAACAAACCAAGCCCGTATCATAAAAATATATCTTGGGACTTTTCATTAATCTTTTGCTAAAATTATTATGATAAGGCTGCAATAAATGTATAATAAAACCTGTTTCCAAAATCGATAACCAAGCTTTGGCAGTATTGGGCGAGATGCCGCAATCATTGGCCAAGCTATGTAAATTCAAAACACTGCCTACACGAGCTGCACACATTTTTAAAAACTTCACAAACAAACTATGGTCAGTAATATTTTTAATTTGCCGTACATCTCTTTCCAAATAAGTACGCACATATCCCGAATAAAAATCATGTGGGTCAATTTGCTTATCATATATACGAGGATAAAAACCAGTATATATAAGTTCATTAATGTCCTTTGTAGGTATTTTAGCTTTCTGCAATTCGCTTTTGCTTAATGGTAATAATTGACAAATTGCGGTACGACCTGCCAAACTTTGCGTGATATTTTCCATCAACAAAAAATTTTGAGAACCACTTAATACAAACATCCCTGCCTTGTTTTTTTCGTCTACAATTCCTTGTATATAAGAAAACAATTGTGGCACATGTTGTACTTCGTCTAGTATAGCTCCTTTGGGGTAGTTGTTCAAAAAACCTCTGGGATCGTTTGTAGCTAACAAACGCACGTCAGGGTCTTCTAGCGTAGCATAAGGGAGCTTTGAGAATAGCTTTTTTACCAACGTACTCTTACCTGATTGCCTAGGCCCAGTCACCGTAATAACAGGAAACTTGGTAGCTAACTGCTTGATTTTATTACTTATCTTACGATTTATCATACCACAAATTTAAAACAATTATTGGACAAATCCGCAATCAAATTGCATATTTGTCCACTATTTTTTTACAATATAATAGTTATCAATATTTTACAATTTTAATTTTTCGTAAAATTGAAGAGAAAAAAGGGAAGAATACCATTCAAATCAAAAACTACATATCCATATATAATCACTACATAATTCCAAAACAATGGGATTACTGCGTGACCCCTGAGGGCAATGTCATTAAGTTAAGGGAATTGTATAAAAAATAGGACTGCAACATCTAGTTTTGAGGTGCGAAACTTAAAACACAGCCGCAACCCTATTATGTTTGATGCAAATATAAAAATTATTAGTGAACTAAAAAAAATTGTTTCTTTGGTAACTGATAACCGAGAAATCCTAGACAAATTCTGTAGGTCGGAGAAAGATTTCACCAAAGAGAGAAAACTTTCTTTTGACAAATTGACCTTGTTGATTGCTCGTCTCTGCAAGAAAACGTTGAGTGTTGAGATAGAGAATTTTTTTGATGAACTGAATGTGCCGATGCCCTGTTCTGTCAGTGCTTTTACACAGCAGCGAATAAAGCTCGAACCTTTGTTTTTTTACTATTGGAACATGGTTCTATGCAGAAGTTATTATATATATAGCACTGATATAAAACGTTGGAAAGGATATAGGTTGGTTGCTGGGGATGGCTCATCGGTGAGTCTGGTCAATACCCCTGCACTCAGCGATTATTTTGGGGGGCAGAGCAACCAGGAGAAATCATTTGTGTTGGCAAAAACGTTTTATTGTTATGATGTACTTAACAAAATCATATTGTCCTCTCAAATAAAGCCATACAGATATGGTGAAATGAAGATGGCACATAATATCACTAATATTATAGAAGAAGATATGGTGATGATATATGATAGGAATTTTAGCAACTATAAAATGGCGGCTTTACACCAATGGCAGGAAATAGAAAGGAAATATATTATAAGAGCGAAAGAGTCGACCAATATAATCAAATCGTTTATAGAGAGCGAGCAAACATCTGCCATTATATATATGAAACCCACGGCATGAACATTTTATAAGATATACATTGCCCGTAAGAAAAGGGAGATCTTTTGCAAGAGTTCGAAAGAACATACAATCCAATAGCAAACACAAGACCTTTACTAACTTTAAACCAGCCTTTTAAATGCTTAACTTAATGACATTGCCCTGAGGGGGTGGCTTCAAACGTTTTTTCCTATTCACTGCGTGAATAGGATTTTTTGTTTAAAAAAATTTGCTAAAGCAAGCTTTGCAATTTTTTTTAAACAAAAAATCCCGCACTTTCGTGCGGGAAAAATGTTTGGCGGAGAGAGAGGGATTCGAACCCCCGGACCTGTGACAGTCAACAGTTTTCAAGACTGCCGCATTCGACCGCTCTGCCATCTCTCCGAGTGCAAAATTAGGTTAAGCAGCCGTTATGACAAAAGAAATTTTAAATTTGAGTTATCCCTTTGGTTATCAGCCAACCTTGCTATCAAACACTTCTTCGAAATACTTAATGATGAGAGCCTGCACCTCTTTTTCATCCACACTTTTTTTCGTTTCTTTTTCAATAGAGGTTACGCCTTTATCGGTAATGCCGCAAGGAACTATGTGATTGAAGAAACTTAAATCGGTGTTTACATTTAATGCAAAACCATGCATCGTAATCCAGCGACTTGCCCTAATTCCCATCGCACATATTTTTCTTGGGTTATCCGAATCTATATCAAGCCACACGCCAGTCAACCCCGGTATTCGAGCTCCTATTATATTATAATGTGCAATAGTTCTAATAATAATTTCTTCCAAATCACGCAAGTACCGACCAATATCGGTATAATACTGATCGAGGTCTAAAATTGGATAGCCCACTATTTGTCCTGGCCCATGATAAGTAATATCGCCACCTCTGTTGGTATTAAAAAATTCTATATCATATTGTTTTAGCGTTTCATTATTCAATAATAAATGTTTCATCAGCCCGCTTTTACCCAATGTATATACATGTGGATGTGTACAAAGTATTAAGTCGTGCGAAATAGGCTCTAGTATTGCAGCAGTGCGGTTATGTATTTTTGACTGTACTTTATTATTGAACAAATCCTCTTGTATTTTCCATGCATCGCTGTAGGGAATATGATCGTAAGTTGATAATGCTATATATTGTTTATCAGGCAAAGAATTCATCAAATAATTTGTTTTGTAAAGAAATATCAAAATCTGTTTTTACCCGTTCAGATGCATGAATAGCAATCTGTTTGCGGATTTCAGCGGGTAACATTATAATCTCATTGAGTTGCTTATATAATCCTTTGAAATCTCTTCGTTTCACAATCCAACCTGTTTCGTTATGTATAATATTTTCTTGCAATCCTTCAGCGTCAGAAGCAACTACTAATAAACCGCATGATTGTGCCTCAAGTACTGCATTGCTGAAACCTTCCTGTACACTGAACTGTATAAAAATATCCGATTGCTTTAAATAAGTAGGTATTTGAGAATGTTGAATTTCGCCTACAAAGTTTATTTCATTTTGTAATTCGAGTAGATTAGCTATATATATTAATTCTTCTTTGGCCTTACCAGCTCCGATAATGGTATAGTCAAACTCTATATGATTATTCTTCAATTCTTTTAAGGCCAAAAGTGTATAATTATATCCTTTTTTCCAATGCAACCTGCCCACCGAGACAATTTTAAGTGGGTTACTAATGCTACCGATATTCTTTTTCAGTGAAAAAGAATGCGTATCAATTGCTGGATAAATTTTATTTACTTGCATATTATGAGGCATTCCTTGCTGGTAAGCTAAATGGGTAATATCATCAGAAATCGAATGAACTTTATCGGTGAATTTCCAAACCTGTGAGTGTACTTTACTATTTTTTAATGGCGATATCGCAATATCATACCCTCTAATACTCAAGCTCATTTTGCACCCAATAGCTTTGGCCACATATTCTCTATTATATGCCAATCCTGAAAATTCAAAATGTAACCAATCTATTTTTTGCGTTAATATATGATAGTTTGATATTAAATATTTCCCAGTTTTTCTCCATGAATTACCTTCTCCCCGGCTTATTCTATAATATCGAAATAATATGGGCAAAAACCACAGGCCTCTTAAGATATTATATAGTAAACTCTTCAATATTGACAATATAGGTTGTGAACTTAAGGCATATACAATCTTATATTCTTTTTGGTGCGGAATATGTGCGTTTGATAATACCGTTACTTGATATCCCGATTGCAACAACCCACTAATTTTGTCTTTCAAAAATTGCTCTGAATAAACGGGCGGTTTGGTTACCACTATGCCGATATGTTTCTTTTTTATCTTCAAGATTGTATTACATTTTGATATAATATCTCCATTTCGTTCAATTGTGTATTGAGGGTATGCTTTGCTACAATGGTTTCATAGGCATTCGTAATCATTTTTACGCTTTCATCTTCATTTAACTGATATACTTTTAGTAGTGACTCCGCAAGCTGCTCTGCATATCCACTCTTTGTTATATAACCATTTACACCTTCTTTTATTACTTCAAGCATACCTCCACAATCGCTTGATACCACTATGGTGCCTACTGCCATAGCCTCAAGTACCACATTGGCAACACCTTCTTCAAGGCTAGGTAACAAAAACACATCCGATTTCTGTACTTTTTCCAATACTTTATCGTGCGATAATCCTCCCGTTATTATAATACAATCCTGAATTTCCAGTTCTTTTATTTGATGCAATAACCGTTCATCAAGTGTGCCTTGAGCCACAATGGTATACTCCACTGGAATATTATTGTCTTTTAAAATCTTGATCGCATCAAATGCATAGGTGTATCCTTTCTTCCAATGGTGCCTCCCTATAGATACTACTTTAAAAACACCTTCATTTCGTTTTTTTGCAATCGTGAACTTGCTTAAGGTAGAATCAGTTACTGCCGGGTAGGCAACATGTGCCCGCTCCTCAACAGTAGCATCGTACTTTTTTGCTTCGTTAATAATGGCATGCGATACTGCATGAAAACCATCTATTTTAGGAAATAACCTAACATAACTTTGTTTGCATTCTTCTTGGTATAGTGGTGTTACATTTAGATGTGTCCCTCTTAAACTAACAACAGTTTTTGCTAATTTATTTTCTATCAATGTATCAATATATACAATAGAATTAACCCATTGGATGTGAAAAATAGCTACCTCCAAGTGAACAATAGTAGCATATAAGTTAAAACGATAAATCCATGATAAATATGTTTTGTCTTTGCTTGTTTTTAAAAGATAAATCAGTGTTTTAGGAGCTGTAAACAAAAACTTAAATATATATTTCAAGGCATAAAATACCATTTGTATTTTCGAAATGGGTTCCTTTAAAATATGGATATTCCGATGTTTTTCATAGTGAGGATTCTTTTTATATTTGCCATAAACATAAATCTCATGACCTCTTTCTGCCAAACCTTTTATCAAGTTCTCTATAAATACTGTAGACGGTATTTCATTAGCATATATAGCAATTTTCATATCGTTTCTTTCCAATTGTTCAGTACAGAATCATATAACTTTTCAATATTATTTAACTGCATTTCTTGCAAATGATTTACATTTAGCTGCTCTCTGGCTTTCAAAATCATTTGCTCTCGTTCGCTGGGTGTGAGATTATACACCTTTGTTAAGCCCTGGGCAATTGAAGAAGGAGTGCAAACCTTCGTAATAATACCATTTACACCATTTTCAATTACTTCAACAATACCGCTACAATCAGTTGATACTACCGGTGTACCAACTGCCATGGCTTCAATAATTACATTGGGAATGCCTTCGTCTATACTTGACAATAGCAATACATCCGCATTTTGTATTGCTGCCAATACTTCATCGTGGGGCAAGCTAGGTATGATGCGTATATGGTTATGTAAATCTAAGTCTTCTATTTGAAATAATAATTGTTCGGGCAATGTGCCGAAAGCAACGAGGGTATAATAAACTGGGATGCCTTCGTCTATCAATATCTTAAGTGCATCCAGTGCATACATAAATCCTTTAATATGATGAAACCTACCAACCGAAATTATGTTAAAATTTATTGCTGAAGGTTGGGAAATATTAAATAAATTATATGTTTCTTTTGATATTGAAGGATAGGCCACTATACTTCTATTGGGCAAGTTATGATAATACTTCTGAGATTCACTAATTATTGCATACGAAACTCCATGAAACCCATTTATGAACGGGAACAATTTTTCAAATTCGTTTTTTATTTTCTCATTCACAATGGGAGAAACATTTATATGGGTTCCTCGCAGACTTAATACTGTTTTTATTTTTCCATCTTTTATCAATTCATCGAGTATAGTAACAGACTTAGCCCATTGTATATGGATTATATCCAAATTCCAATCATACAAAGTAATATACATATTAAACTTTTGCATCCACCTTATAAAGGAATTTACTTTTGATATTTTAATAATATGAATTAATAATTTGGGCTTGGTAAATATCAATTTAAAAAAATACTTCAGGGCATAAAGTATCTTTTTTATTTGCGTTTTAGGTTTATGAACTATATGGATATTGGGGTAATTATCGTAATGTGGGTTTTTTATATACTTGCCATAAATAAAAACTTCATGGCCTCGACTTGCAAGTGCTGTTATCAAATCTTCTATGAAAACTGTAGCGGGTATTTCGTTGGCAAAAATGGAAATTCTCATGCTAAATCAAGTTGCAATATTAAAAAATTCTCTGAACAAATCCTGCTGCTTCCTTATATCAAAATTTTGAGAAACATGTAATATCGCATTCTTAGAGAATTCTTTTTTCTTATCTTCGGGCATATCATATAATTCCTTTATCTTAGCTGCCAAAGCAACTGGATTTCTCTTTGCAACCACCCAACCGGTTTTGTTATTCACGACATTCTCTGGCAAGCCACCAGCGTCGGACACTATGGTAAGTAAGCCTTTGGCCTGTGCTTCTAATGTAGCGTTGCAAAAACCTTCTTGCACACTGTACTGCAAGTATATATGGGTTTTATCCAAAATAGCATTCAGCTCTTCACGTCCCATTTTATCATGAAATATAATATAATCTGCCAATTGGTAATAATGAGCTAAAAAAATGAACTCTTCTTTTTCTGGTTCTTCAAACCCTCCAATAATATGATATATAAAATCAATATTTTCTTTCTTCAGCAAAGTTAAAGCGGCAAACACATATTGGTAGCCTTTCTTCCACGATACTCGTCCCGTTGTAGTAATATTTAATACATTTCCCCAAGTAATATTGGTGGGTGCAAAGTTCGTCAAATCAATAGCTGGTTCAATTTTGGTAACCGGTGTATTAGGGTTCAAACCGTGTTTAAGAGCACGTTTTACCAAATCATTGCTAATGGTATGAACACCGTCAACATTTTTCCAAACAGTTGCAAAAGAACCTTTGTTTTTAAGTAAGGAAATACTTACATCATATCCCCTGAAACTCACGGTCATCTTAGCTTGCATTGCTTTTGCCACATATTCACGCCCTACTGCTAATACTGAAAATTCAAAATGTATATGGTTAACAGGATTGAATAATATATGCAAATTGGAAAATATATTTTTGAATTGAGCCATAGTTGATGGATAAAGCTCTTTTATATATTTTTTATATCGCACAATGGTGTTGAAATTCTGTATAATTTTTAAAGCGATATAGGGTACTTTATACAATAATTGAAATAACCGCAACTCAGTATAAGAGCTATATAGTGGAGCATTTGTATTATTCTTACGGTTTAAATTAGAAAAAATAATTACTGTAAAACCATCGTCAATAAGGTTTTGTATTTTGCTTAACAGAAACGTTTCTGTATAGATAGGTGGTTGAGCAACCACAAGTCCTATAGTTTTTTTCTTTTGCAAATTTAACTTTCTTTTAACTTGGTAAATAAGGAAAGCGTTAAAAGCATACTTAATGCATGCGAATATTTAATAGGTTCGTGGTGGAATAAAGCTTCGAATTTTTTGACCACATTTTCGTTGACTAATGGCTGAAGTGATTTATAATATATATATTCATGCAATTTAGCTTCATTTTTATCGCCTACAAATTGCAATTCCCAATTCCTTAAAATTTTAGGCTTTTGAATTATATTGCAAACTTTATTATAAGCCCTATTGGGTATGTTACTCCAATGATAGAAACGCTTATAACTGTACAAATTCAAATCGTAAGCTTGCCATTTTATTTTAGCCAATTCTGGTGCATATTTTTTGAGATATTCGATTTGCACTTGCCTTCCACATAAAATGTCCTCGGGGATTCCACAAATAAACTCGCACATTCTGTCATTATAATAGGGCAATATATTTTCGCTATTGCGGGAGAATATTTGCAAATTGGTACTTGTCCATCTCGGTGCCCAATGTGTAGATTTAAATGCACGTATTCTTGCGTTTGAATTGTCAATCTTTATTTTATCTAAAGCTGAATTGAGTCTTTCTTTTAAATACGTATCGAAATCTCCTTCCAATTCCCACAAACGCCAAAGTTCCATTCCCAATTCCCTTCCACCTTTTTTCAATACTTTTTTGTATAAGATAGATACCTGTTCATCGAAACTCAAATTATCAGGAACACCCATGCCATCAAACAATACATCACCCCAATGCCCTAGCACAAATGCATCGCCGCGTTTACTCACATCATCAATCACAGCCATCTGTCGTGCATGGGTAAACTCACTCATACAGCCATTTATCACAGCCAATTTCTCTATCGAGTTCCATAAATATCCTTCCTCTATTTCATAAGCTTTAAAGGCAAATTTTTCGGCATTTGCAATTTTATTGCTATACTGTGTTTCTTTTATTCCCCCTTTAAATCCGTAGGAATAACTCCAAAGATGCGGGTGGTTTTTCAATCCCGCTGCCAAAGTTCTGCTATCCAATCCCCCTGACAAAGGAAGTATGATTTTTTTATTTTTTGTGCTTGTATTTAATATATCGTGAAACAGTTCAGTAAACTCTTCCACAGCTTGGCCCAAAGTGATATCTCGTGGTTTATAATACCACTCGAAATAGGGTTTATCTTCTATGGTTATAAGGCCATCATTTATCGAATATTTAGAAGCAGGCTTTACATACTTAATATCGGTATAGTATGTATCATCATCCATAAAAAAACCACAAGCAGCATAAATGCATATAGCTCTATAATCATAAGGCCCATTATGTTTAGGCAAATCTTTGGTATATAATACTGTTTTATTTTGGATATTATAAAACAAGGGATTTGAAGGTATGATTCCGTTTTTTTGCAAAATACTATTTTCTATAATATGCGATTAAATCTGTAGCCGGAATCTGTGTTACACCAGCTTGTCTCAGCATCGTAACAAGTTGTCCCCTATGAAAGGTACTGTGATTAACCACATGCGATAATATTTCAAAAAAACTACTAGAGAACTCAATTCCTTTTAAATTCTTATAGGTAATCCTATTCGATAAATCTGCTTGTTCGATAAATTGTATGTAAGTGTTTTCTTGTTCTTTTATATATGTGAACGATTCTGCAAAAGTACCTGTATAATTTGCAGTGGCGGGCCACGGGGTCAATGGCTTATCCATTAGCCGTTCAAGCCATACTGTTTCCGCATCCCACAAGTGGTAAACAGTTTTTCGTATACTGCTAAAACTGCTATTAATTTCCACATCAGCAAGCTCCAAAGGAATTGCACCAAACAACTTTTCATTGGCCCATTGGTTATATAAGCACATGTTTTTGATATGTTCTTTTAGTTCCATTTTATTACAAATAATAGTCTCCTACCAAGCTTTCGTAAGCGGAAGTTTTGATAATGTTTTGATGGTACAAAATTAATTGGTCTTGGTCGAATTGGACCTCATCTTTTCCAAATTTACATAAAACCCTGCTCACTCCTTTGTTTTCAATCGTTTTCACAAATGTATAATACTGTTTGTGGAGCTTTTTATTCTTAAAGCAAGTTTCAATTTCTTGTAAAAACAGCATCGGGATAATCAAAAAAAAACTCCCCTTCGCGTTTAATAAACTACTCGCATCAGCCAAAGTTTCAAAAGGAAGTGAATCATGAAAACGGGCTTTAGCCCTATGTGCATCAGGCCATTGCGTATTATTAATTTTACTTAAATTAATAGGTTCGAAATAGGGCGGGTTGGAAATAATGATATCATACTTTTGATGCGTTGTTTCCTTAAATTCTGCAAAATCTAGATGATATAATCGCATAGTGCTTTCATTTTGTTGAAAGTTAAATGCTGCGTCTTTACAGGCTTCTGAATCAATTTCTACTGCATCAATCTCCAAATTATGATTTTTCTGCAACATCATCAACGACAACAATCCTGTGCCTGTTCCAATATCCAATAACTTCCGCTCCTCACCCTCCATCATATTTGCAGCCCAAGCACCTAGCAATACAGAATCGGTATTTACCTTCATGGCAGCATAATTTTGCCTTATGCTAAATTGTTTAAAACTAAATGATTGATCAGGCATGATGATAGGGTTCATTCTTCAAAATAGAACAGGCCCTATACAATTGCTCAAACAATATCAACCTGAAAATTTGATGGTTAAAAGTAAGTTTGGAAAAAGATATTTTCGCTTTGGCAATTTTATATAATTCATCATCAAAACCAAAGGCTCCTCCAATACAAAAAACTAAATTCCCCGGCGTGTGGTTTGTTTGTACTTGGATATAATTTGCAAATGCCACCGAGTCGAATTGTTGCCCTTTATCATCCAGTAGAATAAGCGTATCGCCTGCGTTTATATGTTTTCCAAATAAAACAAATTCATTTTTTTTAACTTGAGCAGCATCTTCAGTTTGTTTGTTTTTAGGTACCTTCAGTTCCACCAGCTCAAAGCGTCCATAATGTTTTAGCTTTTGTATATAATAAGAAACCCCTTCGCCCAAGTATTTGTGCGAAAGGGTTCCTATACAAAGTACTTTAATTTTCAAAAGTATTAATCGTTTTTGGGCGACTCTTTCTTTTTCTTTTTGCGGTTGATGGTAATGGTCAACTCATCAGCCCCAGCTATATAATCAGCTTCTATTATTTCGCCTTCTTTTATTTCAGCCTTAAGCATTTCTTCTGCTACGGGATCCTCAAGAAATTTCTGAATTGCTCGTCCCAAAGGCCTTGCACCGTAATCGCTATCATATCCTTTTTCGCACAAGAATTCTTTTGCTGCATCGGTAACGGTAATTTTCAATCCCATAGGCTCAATACGCTTGAACAATTTTTTCAAATTGATTTCCAAAATAGCAAGCATGTGCTCCTTCTCCAATTGGTTAAAAATAATCACATCATCAATACGGTTCAAAAACTCAGGAGAGAAATAACGCTTCAAGGCTGTTTCTATTACACTCTTGGTATGCGATTCTGTATTATCTGTTTTGGCAGATGTATTAAAACCAACACCGCTGCCAAAGTCTTTCAATTGACGTGAACCAATATTGGAAGTCATTATGATAATCGTATTTCTAAAGTCGATTTTGCGACCCATACTATCCGTCAAATATCCTTCATCTAAAACTTGCAACAATAAGTTAAACACGTCGGGATGGGCTTTTTCTATCTCGTCCAATAATATTACCGAGTATGGCTTGCGACGAATTTTCTCTGTCAACTGACCGCCTTCTTCATAACCCACATATCCTGGAGGAGCTCCTACTAAACGCGACACGGCGAATTTCTCCATATACTCACTCATATCGATGCGGATCATTGCGTCATCAGTGTCGAACAAGTATTGCGACAACGCTTTTGCAAGCTCTGTTTTGCCCACACCTGTTGGTCCCAAGAATATAAATGAGCCGATGGGTTTATTGGGATTTTTCAATCCTGCACGAGTACGTTGAATTGCTTTGGCCAATTTCAATATTGCTCCTTCTTGTCCTATTACACGGGCTTTCAAATCGTCACCCATTTTCAACAAACGGTTGCTTTCGCTCTGTGCAATTTTCTTTACAGGAATACCCGTCATCATGGCTATAACGTCGGCCACATCATCTTCAAGCACATTGAATTTTTGGTTCTTAGTTTCCTCTTCCCATTTGGCTTTTTCGATATCCAAACTTTCCAACAGATTCTTTTCACGGTCACGTAATTTGGCAGCCTCCTCATACTTTTGGCTTTTCACTACTTGGTTTTTCAGAACCTTAATTTCTTCAATTTGTTTTTCGAGGTCTAATACATTTTGAGGTACATGTATATTGTTCAAATGCACTCTTGCCCCTACCTCGTCCAATACGTCAATTGCTTTGTCTGGCAAAAATCTATCTGCCATATAACGGGTACTTAATTTTACACAAGCTATAATACTTTCGGGGGTATAAGAAACCGAGTGATGTTCTTCGTATTTATCACGAATGTTTTGCAATATCTCAATACTTTCTTCCTCGGTGGCTGGCTCCACTAAAACCATTTGGAAACGACGTTCCAAGGCTCCATCTTTTTCTATATACTGGCGATATTCATCTAAAGTAGTAGCTCCAATACATTGTATCTCACCGCGGCTCAATGCGGGCTTAAACATATTGGAAGCATCTAAGGAACCACTTGCTCCACCAGCACCAACAATGGTATGTATTTCATCGATAAACAAAATCACATCGGGCGATTTTTCAAGCTCGTTCATCACTGCTTTCATGCGTTCCTCAAACTGTCCGCGGTATTTGGTACCTGCTACTAATGATGCTAAATCTAAAGTAACTACACGTTTATTAAATAATACTCTTGAAACTTTGCGTTGCGATATTCTTAAAGCTAAACCTTCGGCGATAGCAGTTTTACCAACACCAGGCTCACCTATTAATACAGGATTGTTCTTTTTACGGCGTGATAATATTTGCGATACACGTTCAATTTCTTTTTCTCTTCCTACTATGGGGTCTAATTTTCCGTCTTCGGCTGCACGGGTTAGGTCACGACCAAAGTTATCGAGCACAGGAGTCTTTGATTTAATATCCGTGGGTTTACTAGGCTTATTGGGCTCATTGGGCTTACGCTCCTGGTAATAATCATCGGGCGAATCTGTTGGCAATTCCGATTTGATATCGGCGATATTATTTTCCAAAGCAGCTCTAAAAATTTCATAATTAACTGCAAACTGACCCAAAACTTGTGAGGCCATATTGTCTTCGTCGCGAAGGATAGAGAGCAGCAAATGCTCCGTACCTATCACATCGGTTTTAAAAATTCGAGCTTCGAGATAGGTGATCTTCAAAACCTTCTCGGCTTGTTTGGTTAAAGGTATATTGGCCAGATTACTGATGCGGCCGGTGGCCATGTGGCGAATATTATCTTCAATATTTTTGCGAACGCGAACAATGTCCACATCCAATGCCTGCATGGTTCGTAAGGCTTTGCTATCACCCTCTCTCAAAAGTCCCAACAGCAAATGCTCACATCCAATAAAATCGTGACCCAACCTGATGGCTTCTTCTCTACTGAAGGATATGACATCTTTAACACGGGGCGAAAACTTAGCTTCCATAAATCTTAATTTTTTTTACAAATATATACGTAATTCCACTGAATTAGTTTCGGGCTTCAATATTACAAAGATAATTCCTATTTTCAGAAACTGTTCTTTTACACAAAAAAATATTTTGTATGCTTTGCAATACAGGCCGCTCCACAAGTGTTTGACTGTTAGAAAAGTTTACACAGAAGAAGTTCAAAAACAAAACTGCAATTAATTTTGACACAGTAAGCGAACAATTTAATAACAGGTCAAAATGGCGGAGAGATTGGGAATTTATTCATTTTGTTTAAATATTAAAATACTCAGTGATTGGCCGCGGCGAATCACCGTTAGGGTTTTCGATGATTTATACCGACACTCAATATATAAAAGTCCAAAAGAAAGGGACTAAATGTATTGTAGTTCGGCATTACCATGCTACAAACCAAATCCGCCACAGGCGGAGAACTATTTTTGATTAAGAATTGGTATTATATATCCAAGATTGACAATTATTATGATGCTTTGCTCAAAGGATTTATTCCTATTCAATGCCCCTATATAAAAGTGAACCGTTATATAACTTTATTTTTTATATCGCCTACTGCCCCATAATTTTGCATGATACAAATGCCCAAAAAAGAACATCTATTAATTATAAGCGACTCACCGATGTGCCACGATGGACAAGGTGTACGCATTTTTGAAGCCACCCTGCGTGAAGTAGAGCATTTAACTGAAATTTTTGAAAATATTACTTGGATTGGTTTCAATAGAACTGATATGTTACTGGGAGGGAGCCGTTATGATAGTACTGGGAAAATTACAGCTATTCCTTTAAAATTATCTGGTGGAAATGGATTAGTTAATAAATTGAAGCAGCTTTTTGCACTCCCGTCCTATTGGCTCACGATATGGAAACATTTGAAGCATGCCAAATATGTGCATACCCGTGCTCCATCTATTCCTTCCTTATTAGTACTTTTATATAATTTTATAGACCATAAACGACATTATTGGCACAAATTCGCAGGCAACTGGGCCAGTGAAAATCCACCAAAATCATACGACATCCAAAAACGTTTCATGCTGCGTCTCAAGCACAGTAAAGTAACTATAAATGGGAAATGGCCTGACCAGCGGCCACATGTTTTGGCTTTTGAAAATCCTTGTTTTTCGGAACAGGAATTAGTGAAAGCAAACAAAGCAGCCGAATCAAAAAAATTTAATGACAAACTTAATATACTATTTGTTGGACGTATAGAAATACCAAAAGGAGTGGGTCGCTTAATTGAAGGTTTACTTTTGCTAGATGATAAATATTGGGAACAAATTGGTTGGGTGAAATTAGCAGGAAATGGTCTCGATTTTGAAAAGATAAAAAAACATATTTCAATCTTAGAAAAAAAAATAGAACTTACGGGAAGTTTAGGGCGTGAACAATTAAATATATTATATAGTGCCGCTCATTTATTATTGTTACCTACCGAATGTAGCGAAGGATTCCCCAAAGTAGTTTCGGAAGCGGCTGCACATGGTTGCATACCGATTGTTACTGATGTATCCTCACTTACGCAATATATTAAACATTTGCAAAACGGATTGGTATTGCAAAACTTATCTCCTGAAGAAATAAAAAATAATGTTCAATTACTTTTGGATAACAGAACACTATCGGAAAGCATTTCAAAAGAAGCTACCAAGCAAGGCCCACTTTTCACTTACGAAAGATATAATAAAAGGATAGTTGAGGAAGTGTTTGGAATTGTAGATAGTATATAGTAGAAAGTATAAAAGACTAAAACAAATACAATTAAATAGATAGTGGAGGATTTATTCCTTTTTTTAACATTTTTTCTATCCTTCCATTCTGGGTTTTTCGGATATGATTGGGACAAATATTACGCTGAGTGCCTATAATCTCATTCTTCGCTGTAGGTGTCCTACACCGCAGGATATCTATCGGCCTTAACTACGCAGGCTAAATATCAAAAGAATTTATTCATTTTTTAGACTAGTTTCACACAGTTAGGCAACCTAATGCACAGACCAACAGTCATAGTGTTTTAAAACAAATTTTGTTAAATCGTTTTTTAATTGTTTATTTGAAGTTAAATTATTGTGAATATTAAGGTTTCTTGATGAAGAAAAATTTACTTGTATTACTCTTTTTCATTTGTATAATCCAATGCAGAGAAACTAAGGCCACCCACATGATGGGGGCTGACATTGAGTATACATGTCGCGGCAAAGACACTTTCGATTTTATTATTCGGGTTTTTAAAGACTGTAAAGGTTCGCAACTTAGCCCCATACAAATGACTATAGATGGAATTGGATGTTCGTATACCTCCAGTTATACCATGACCCAAATATCCTGCAAGGATATTACCCCAGTTTGTAAAACCAGTTGCTCTAAATGCGACCACAATAATTGCAATGCCGATGGGAAACCTAATGGTACCAATGCTGCTTGTTCGTTTGCTTATGGAATTGAAAAAGTAATATTCACACAAACGGTAGTTTTTACAGGCACCAATTGTTGTAAATTTCGGGTATCATACTCTCAGGCTAACCGCAATGCAGCCATTAATACTTGTTGTGCATTGGAAGTCTTTTTTTCGTATGCTGAACTTAATCGTTGTATAACTCCCTGCAATAATTCTCCTACACTAACCAATGACCCAGTAGCTATGTATTGTGTGGGCAATTGTATATGTTTCAATAATGGAGCACGCGATACTTCCAACTTTGATTCTATATCCTATCACATGGCTCCTGCATATAATGCCTTGAATTCTAAATGCACCTATGTAGGTTCATATACTTACCAATATCCTTTATACTATGATGGTTTCCCCACCACAAAAAAATACAATGACAAAACCTGCAAAGGATGGTTATTAGATTCAATAAATGGTGACTTATGTTTTAAACCTATGCAACAACAATCGGCAGTTGTGGTGATAGATTTGAAAGAATGGCGAAAAGACTCCAATGGGAAGATGGTGCAAATAGGACTGACTCGGCGAGACATGCAATTAATTATTGTGGCCAACTGCACCAATAAGGCACCTAGCTTGCCCTCCGCATCGCAGGTAGGGTGTGCAGGCGATCTCATCTGTTTCAGTGGAATAAAATCGAGCGACCCAGATTCGAAAGACACCGTGCGGCTCACTTGGAATTATGGCATACCCAAAGGCACCTTTACTTCAAAATTCAATGGCAGCAAAAAACAGGAGTTCGATTTCTGTTGGCAAACAGTAGATAAAGATGCAAGCAATACGCCCTACTTTTTTACTGTGAAAGCAATAGACGATGCTTGTCCACTTAGTGGTCAATTCTCGCGTAGCTATTCTATCTTGGTTAAGAAAAATCCCAAAGCATCTAGAAAATATACTAACTTGGCATGCGGTCTTTTAAGAATGGAAGCCACGCCACTAAATCTCAATAAAGCGAAAGAAATTTTCACTTACCAATGGACTGTACCTTTTCCTGGCGGCTCCAAATATAATGTACAAGATACAGTTCACCAGTTTCATACAAGTGGGCAACATATTATACGATGTGAGGTAACAGTAAATGGCTGCACCATGGCGTATGATGATACCATAGATATACCTCCTTTTGTATCGGTCGATATTGGCCCCGATTCTATCTTATGTGCTGGTAAAACCCTTTCATTAAAAGCAAAAGTAACGGACGGTATTAAACCTTTCAGATACCTTTGGTCACCTGGAGCAGCGGGTGATACATTATCAACTTTCGCTATAGACACTTTCAATTCTACTTATATTGCTTGTATGGTAAAAGACAGTTTCGATTGTGTTTCGTATGATACTATGATATTGACTATTATGCCGCCACCGCCTGTATACTTAGGCCCCGACAAAAGAGTATGTAAAGGCGATAGTATTACTTTCGATGCGGGCGATAACAATGGCACGGGTAATGTGAAAGCTTATATATGGACTGACATGGCCACCAATACTACTATTGGCACTAATAGATATATAACTGTGTGGGACTCTATCACCTTGGTCGCTACCGTTTATGATTCAACGGGCTGCGTGGGTAGAGATACAGTTTGTGCATTCTTTAATCCCAAAGTAAAATTAAATGCGGGCCCCGACAAATACCAATGCTATGGTGACTATACAGATATTAAACCCACTGGTGCCGATTCTATTATTTGGTATGACCTTGCTACTGGCAACTTAATACATATTGGTGATTCATTACGTATGTCTTTTACCGCAACAACCCAATTGGTTTTGCACGGAATTAATACTTATGATAATGTATCATGCGAAAATTGGGACACGGTGCAAATTGATTTAAAAAGTCCACCCAAATTGGATTTGGAAATACTTCAGGGCTGTGTTGACAAAGGATATAATACAAAACTAACTTTAAAAAATGCCTATGACTCCATAACAGGACAAAGTATCAAGAGCATTTGCACTTGGCAATGGTCGGCTACTGATTCTTTATTAAAATCATGTATGGATACAGTGAAAAATGAAGTTGATATCAAAAAATTAGGAGCAACCTATGCATGGGGCACCAAACAAAATGGGCCCTATTGTATTATAACTTGCTTTACAAATTATGGTTGCAAAAAAGTTGATTCCATTAAATTAATCGTTGACCCACTGCCCCCGATAAAAATCAAACCGTTGAGTATTTGTATCAATCAAGATTCTGTGAAACTTGACAATCGAGCCTACCCCAATGCAGGAGGCAATCCTGTTTCAACACTTGGTCAAAAATGGAGTGGTAATGGTATTGTGCAGACTGGTACAAGTTGGTATTTCAAACCTAAATTAGCAGGATTAGGCCAACATATTATCACCTATGAGTATGTAGATATTAACTCATGTAAAGCATCTGATACACTTTCATTTTTTGTAAAACCAATTCCTGTTGTTGCACGAATAATTCCTAGTCCTTTATGCTGCACCGATGGTATTCAGGATTTATGGAAACTTACCAAGGCAAGCCCCATCACAGGTACTTGGCATGGCACAGGAGTTTTAGATTCTATATTAGGTACCTTCGACCCTGCACTTGTTTTAAGTCCTAACAATGTTGGAGCTTCGCCTGTTGCTTCCAATCTTATATTTTATGTAGATGGATTTGGTTGCCCCGTTTCTGATACCTTCCAAATTACAATTAACCCAGTTCCATTAGTTGATATCCAACCTGACCGTGATATATGCTTTGACAGTATACCTTGGAATTTACCAATGTATAATAATCCTGGGGTGGTATGGATGATAGACACTATCATAGCTCCATATAGTACATTTAGTCCAGGCACCTGGGGTATCGGTCCACATAAACTTACTTTCTTATATACTAACCCAAATACGGGTTGTAAAAACAAGGACTCTATGACGCTTAATGTGATAGAACCACCAATTGTCAAAATTAAACCCGTTAATGCACTTTGTGCAGGTGAAAGTTTTACCGTAGGCTGCACTTTTAAAAATGCTAGTGGGGTTGCTTGGCTTAGTTCAGGCGGAGGTGTATTTATTGCACCAAATGACACAATAACGGGTTATATACCTTCAGCTACTGATATAACCAATGGCTTCTTTTTATTAGAAGTGAGAACTACTGGCAATGGAGTCTGCAATTTGGCAATTGATACTTATACCGTATTTATTTTTCCAGTTCCAGTTCCTACACCTTTGGTTTTGCAAAAGAGCTGTTCCCCATTAGATGCGGTTTTTGCAGCCAGTTCACAAATCCCCAATTGTATATATACTTGGGATTTTGGCGACCCAGCAAGTGGTACTTTAAATAATGCAACTACCGCCGACAAAGACTCTGTAAAACATTTATATATTAATAAAACCAATCAAGTAATTAAATTTACTGTAACATTAACAGTTACATCGCCACAAGGTTGCGATAGCACTATGGTATGGAATAATATAGTAGAAGTTTATCCAAACCCCATTGCCGACTTCGAACCCAAACCTAGAAAAGCTACCATTGCATTGCCCCGAATTAGATTTGCTAATTTAAGTAAATTTGTAACTGACAGTACCAAATGGGAATGGAAATTCGGTGACCCATTAAATGGAACCTCTACCGATAAAAATCCAACCTATTGGTATGCAAATACCGATACAGGAACTTATATAGTTTTTATGAAAGCCACCACCGAATATGGCTGCGTGGACTCAACCGAACAGACTGTGCGTATAGGGCCTGAGATGCTCGTATTTATACCCAATGCGTTTACGCCCGATCCATTTGGCCCCATTAAGAACAACCGTTTTTGGGTTGAGGCAAGTAATTATAGTGAGTTTGAAATATATATTTTTAATCGTTGGGGCGAAAATGTTTTCTACTCAAAAGACCGCTTACCTGGATGGGATGGAAAATTTAAAGATGAGGAATGCCAAGTAGATGTATATGTATACCAAGTGAATATCAGAAACTTTGAAGGTAAATGGTTTCATTATAATGGTACGGTGCATTTGATAAGGTAGTGGATTTGGTTCGACGCTGAGAATGGGGGACACTTACGGCTATAAAAGTACAAAGCGGTAGGAAGTTAAAAGTGCTGACGCGTACTTTATACCTGGAAGTTAGAAGTTAGTTCGCCGCGACGAATAGCAGTTATGAGCAGCGTACCTTTGGTATTATTAAAAGTCATCTGATCCTTTTAAGAATCTTTGAAAAAAGTATTATATATAATACCTCTTGTCCTTATGGGTTCAAATTTATACCGAAACTCAATATATAATAGTCCAAAAGAAAGGGACTAATCCCGAATGCTTTCGGGATTAGTTCGGCATTACCATTCTTAAACTAAAATAGTCCAAAGACTATTTTAGTTTAAGAATGGTATAATTATATATTGATACTGGCGACATTCGAAATATGGCAACTGTTATTTTAATTCCAATTTATCATTATCATTGTTTCGAAATTGAAAAACAGATTGAAGACAAAAATATAGAAGCTAACAAAAATAGAAAAGAAGGTGACCTTAGAATTCAAATTGAAATTAATGGAAACAATAGTGGTATGGACGGATTTATATAAATTGAAAAGGGAACAAAAAAGGTTCTTCATTGTGGTATATCGTTACAAAGTTAAGGCATCATAGCTGTATGGAGCAGAATGCTATTGTGCAGTTTCGGGTGTTTTCCACTCGACACAACTTCGCCGATTCGCACAAAAAAAGCCAGACATAAATGCCTGACTTTTTCCAATTAATTATTTATTATTCGCTGCCTTCTTAGTCCTTTTGCAAGAATATCTTTTTGCTTATGTTTGCATCGGCTGTTTTTACTTGTAAAATATATAAGCCTGTTGGGTATGCTGATAAATCAAGCGTTTGAGCCCCATTGGTTAAGTTGCCTGTTGATAAACTTTGCCCCGCAACATTATATATTACATAAGAGCTATTACCTTTATTCCACTCAAGTTTAACGATACCTTGTGTAGGATTAGGATATATTTTTATTCCCTCTGTTTGGTCTATATAGTTGAGTCCATTAAAGCAATTAATGGTACGTGAAGTACATATGGTAGTATCGCAATTATTGCAAGTATCAGTCACCTTCACACATATTTTATAAGTGCCATTATTAAAAATTGCATATTTCAGTATATAACCATTGCCTGCACTGTTTCCATTTACAGTCCACTGGTATTTGTAACATCCATTTACTTTAAACGACACATAGGCATTCACAGAAGATATACTTGATTTACAACTATCCCACACATATACATGAGGTGTTTTACTGGCCCAATTACATTTGTTACTGTTTCCTAAACAAGTGACAACAAGTGAACTGCAGAAAGTGGTATCGCAGTTATTACAGGTATCGGTTACTTTCACGCAAATATTATAAGTGCCATTTTGTGTAACTGAATAATTAAAGTAAGCTATATTAGTACCTTTATCATAACCATTCACTGACCATTGATATTTAAAACACTTGGCTAAATTACTATTGAATGAAATATTTCCTATCAAACTAGCAGAGCCATTTTTACACGTATCTTTAAAATAAGTATAGGGGTAGCGAGATGCCCAGTTACAGGTAGTATTATTGGTAAAGCAGGTTACCACATGCGAAACACAAATAACGGTGTCACAATTATTGCAGGTATCGGTTACCTTCACACATACTATATATGTCCCGTTTTTGGTTATAGCATACTGCATTAAATAGTCATTACCTGCACTGTTTCCTGCAACTTTCCATTGATATTTAAAACATCCTTTCGCTTTAAATGAAACATAGGCATTGATTGTATTTGATTTAGAATTACAACTATCCCAAATATATACATAAGGGTATTTACTGGCCCAATTGCAAGTAGAGCTACTTCCGAAACAAGTAATTGAGCGTTTGCTGCAAATAGTGGTATCACAATTATTACAAGTATCCGTAATTTTTAAACATACATTATAATAACCGTTTTGACTTATTGGATAATTAAATTTAAGCCCCTTGCCCACAACATTTCCATTTACTGTCCACAAATATTTGAAACAACTGCTACCACTGTTTTGGAATGATACATATCCATTGAGCGACTGGGTGGTATTATTACAAGTATCCCAGAAATATGTATATACTTTTTGACTTGCCCAATCGCATTTCGAGCTGCTACCGATACAGGTAATGTTGCGTTTGCTGCAAATGGTGGTATCACAATTATTGCAGGTGTCCATTACTTTTATGCACACATTATAATAACCATTTTGGCTGATAGGATAATTAAATTTATATCCAGTCCCGACCTTATTCCCATTCACCGTCCACAAATATTTGAAGCAACTGCTGCTACTGCTTTGGAAAGATACATAACCATTTAGCGACTGGGTTGTATTATTACAGGTATCCCAGAAATAGGTATATGTATACTTACTAGCCCAATTACAGTTAGAATTGTTACCAAAACAACTGAAAGTGCGTTTGCTGCATATAGTGGTATCGCATTTATTGCAAGTATCCGTTATTTTAATACATACTTCATAAGTACCATTTTGTTTGATTGAATAATTAATATAATTCGAATTGGTGCCGGCACTATTCCCATTTACAGTCCATTGATATTTAAAACAACTTGTACTATATTTAAAAGCTACATAAGCATTAAGCGATTGCACCGTGCTGGTACAGGTATCAAAGTGATTTAAATATGGATATCTACTTGCCCAATTGCAAGTTGAGTTATTACCAAAACAGGTAATGGTGCGTTTGCTGCAAATGGTGGTATCACAATTATTACAGGTATCAATTATTTTTACACATAATTCGTAGGTACCATTTTGTGTAATTTGATAGTTGAAAATATATTTATTACTATCTACTAAAGTTCCGTTAACGCTCCATTTATATTTGAAACAACTGGTGCTGTAATTTTTAAATACTATATATGCATTCAACGATTGGGCACCGCTTGTGCAACTGTCCCAAAAAGTTGCATAAGGATTTCGTGTTGCCCAGTTACAAGTTTTATTACTGATACAACTAATAACACGGCTACTACAAAATGTTGTATCACAATTATTACAGGTGTCGGTTACTTTACAGCAAAGGTTATAAGTTCCGTTTTGTGTAACATTATATAAAATATATAATGAATTTGTGCCAATGCTATTCCCATTTAGTGTCCATGCATACTTAAAACATTTACTTAAATTGCTATTAAAAGAAACATATCCTGTCAACCTTCCAGTGTCACTATAACAAGTGTCTTTAAAATAAGTATTGGGATAACGGGCAGCCCAGTTGCAAGTTGAGTTAAAACAGGTAATCGTGCGTTTGCTGCAAATGGTGGTATCACAATTATTACAGGTATCTTTTATTTTGATACAAACATTGTAAGAACCATTTTGGGTAATATTATAATGCAGCAGATAGTTACTATCCACCACATTTCCGTTTACTGTCCATTCATATTTAAAACAGCTTGTGCTTACTTTGAAATAGATATAAGCGTTGAGTGATGCTTTATTATTGGAACAACTGTCCCAAAAAGTTGCATAAGGGATTGCCTTTGCCCAACAAACTTGTGCTTTTGCTTTTTGAAAGGTAGTGAGAGAAACGAAACAAATTAGGATTGCGTAAATGAGTTTTTTCATGTTTTAGTAATTGCTTAAGTTTAATAGACAATTTTTTTTACAAAGGGTTGCTTCAATATTTTAAAGTAATTGAAACTATGTCAGATAAGGGGCATAAATATATTGTGGCCATTCAGTTTCCTGTGTCAAATTAAAATCCAGATGCATTGTCATTTTCTGCTTGGGTTGTGGTTGGCGGCCCCGCAAGCTTGCAGGGTGACTCGGACATCTTAGTTCATAATATGTTCTGAGCATATATATGTTTCATTTTCTCCTAAAGTTCTAAGTAATCCCGACATTTGCGGGCATTGAGTTACTGAACGATTAAGTATCGAGGCTTTGCAGGCAGATGACAGCCAATTTATTTTCGAACTTCTGAACAGTCCTACTTGGCTTAAATATATTGGCGACAGGGATATTAAGAATTTGGATGATGCCCAAAATTATATTATCAATGGCCCAATAAAAAGCTATGAAATTCATGGCTTTGGATTATACAAAGTGGCATTGAAAAATAATGATACCCCAATTGGGATTTGTGGTTTGCTGAAAAGAGAGGGGTTGGAGGATAATGATATCGGCTTTGCTTTTTTGCCAGAATATGAAGAAAAAGGATATGCGTATGAATCGGCAAAAGCAATTTTGGATGATGCTTTTTAAAATTTGAAAAATGAAAGAATTGTTGCTATTACAATGAAGGAAAACAAACAATCTCCTAAGCTACTTGAAAAATTAGGATTGCGATTTTAAAAAAATATTTCGCTACCGAATGATAACGAAGAATTGGTATTATTCGCAAATGTGGGTATGGAAAATCATTGCAAAAATTATGAATAGAATAATCCGGATGTGCATAATCTAGTTGCTGCTAGCTAATTGCAGTTCAATAAAAATTGTTAAAAAATATATAGCCAGGCATGAACAAATTGATAGTTGAACAAACTAATACATCTGCACCAAATTCAGTTTAAGCAATTGAAATTGGATTCATATCATATTGAAAAGACTTATCCATCTAGTTGCATTTTATTACAATTGAATGGGAAAAGGCTAATGGCAAATAATACTGTTGATATAGCTGAAAACCTTAATATAACTGATAGTTTATTAAAGACTCTAAACGCCCCCGATTCAACAAAAAGATTATTTGAAAGGTTCGTTAAGGATCAAATTAAAACATATAACTTTTAGATTTGCCAATGTCTGTTCTATCGCCCACCATATAAGGAGTTATACAACCAGTGTATTGAGTAATGACAGAAACGGTCTACACAAATCTACACCCTGTGCATAACCTTTAAATTCTGCAAAACCAATAGGATTAAAAATCATTAAATTTGCCCAGTAAACAAAAAATAGAAATATTGCAAAAATTGCGTATTTTTGTTTTGAAATATCAATAAATCGCAATCAAAATAAATCCTCTTTTTATTATAAGAAATGTCGAAGAATATAAGTGAATTATCAGGCAGAAAGGGCCTACAGGAAAATCTTTTTGAAGAACTTGGAATACTTGCAAAATCAGAAGGAACGCCGAACAAGCAAGACTTAGAAAAACTAGCCGATGAGTTTCTTATAGGTAAAGCCAATGTATATGGCAGTGCGTCGTTTTACGATTTTACCCGTGAAGCAAACAAAGGCAAAAAGATATATATTTGTAATGGCAGCTCCTGCATGACTGCTGGAACACAGGACAAAGTTCACGAAAAAATAGAGAAACATTTTGCCGCGAATGAAATTGGTGAAATGTGCTGCCTTGGCCGCTGTCACGAAAACAGTTCATTCTATTATGATGGAAAAAATTATTCAGGCGATGCCATCGAACAAATCGAACAAATTACCAAAGGAGAAGCAAAACCAACAGATGAATATCATGTGGAATCATTAGGTACTCCAGTGCTCACAGAAGAATTTCCGGGTATTGATGAATTCTATAAAATATTGGCTGATTGTCTGAAGAAAACCCCCATGGAATTATTGGCTGAACTCAAAACATCGGGTGTGAGAGGCAGAGGTGGTGCAGGTTTCCCCATGTCGTTCAAATTAGAAAGTTGTAAAAATACACCCAGCAATACCAAATTTGTAGTATGCAATGCCGATGAAGGCGACCCTGGTGCTTATAGCGACCGGTACTTGCTCGAGCAAAGGCCACATGCAGTTTTGCTCGGTATGATTATTACTGGTTATATCATTGGTTCAGCTACGGGAGTATTATATATTCGTGGTGAGTATCCCGAAAGTATCGATATTATAGAAGACGAACTTGGAAAACTATTAGAGAAAAACCTGATTGGAGAAAATATATTAGGTTCTGGATTTAGTTATAATTTTAAAGTTATCCGAGCACAAGGTGCATATATATGTGGCGAAGAAACTGCCTTACTTTCCTCTATCGAAGGACAAAGACCCGAAGTGCGTGTACGCCCGCCCTACCCTGCCCAGCAAGGGTTATTCAATAAACCTACTGTAGTAAATAATGTAGAAACACTTGCATGCGTTCCTTGGATTATGCGTGAAGGGGGCGAAAAATTTGCAGCCATCGGAAGAGGAAAATCTACAGGAACGAAATTGGTTTCCTTAGATGGATTTTTCAATCGCCCGGGTATATATGAAGTAGATATGGGTACACCACTTTCAGTTGTGGTAAATGATTTGGGACAAGGATTTAATGCCGAGATTAAAGCTTTGCATATTGGCGGTCCGTTAGGTGGAATGGTTCCCGTAAGCAAAATTAATGAACTCACAGTGGATTTCGAAAGTTTCAATCAAACAGGATTTTTATTGGGACATGCATCCATAGTTTGCTTACCAAATAGTTTTCCTATGATACAATATTTGGAACATTTATTTGAATTCACAGCACACGAAAGTTGTGGCAAATGTTTCCCTTGCCGATTGGGAAGTACACGTGGTCAGGAATTATTAAACAAGGCAAGAACGAGCGATTATAAAATAGACAAAACATTATTGACCGATTTGATAGAGACCATGGAGATTGGCTCTCTGTGTGCTTTAGGCGGGGGCGTTCCACTTCCTATCAGAAATGCACTCATGTATTTTGATGATGAATTAAAACCTTATTTTAAATAATAACTATAATATAAATAATTTAAAAACTATCAATGAATCATCACAGTTTCCACTATATAAGTCTCCTCTGAGGGGAGATATAGAGGGGCTTTAAATATATAATATCATGGGAATTAAAAACGACAGCATAAATACAATTACTGATAAAAATGAAAAAACAGTAATGAAAGAAAAAACTTCACTACCTAATAATGCTGGCAGTGCAGTCGATATCAAAGTAGCATATATAGATAATGTGCCCTATGAAATAAAACCGGGTGAAAGTATATTATCATTTATTAAAAGAAATTTTGGAGAAGAATTAGTTCCTACTTTATGCGATGCCCCCAATCTGGAGCCATTTGGTTCATGCCGTGTATGCAGCGTGGATGTAGCTTTACAGCAAAATGGCCAAGCAAAAGCACAAGCATCGTGTCATACTCCAGTTATGGAAGGTTCTTATATATATCCTTCGAGCGATCGTATACAAAAGTTAAGAAAGAATATTATAGAGTTGGTACTTACCGACCACCCTTTAGATTGCTTGACTTGTGAGGTAAATAATAATTGTGAACTACAAGAAGTTGCTGCCAAAGTTGGAATTCGTGATGTGCGTTATCCCGAAGGAAAAAACCATCTGGATAGAAAAAAAGATTTGAGTCATCCTTATATGACTTCCGATATGAGCAAATGTATAAATTGCTTCCGTTGTGTGCGTGCATGCGATGAAGTACAAGGACAATTTGTATTAAGTATGGCAGGTCGTGGATTTGATAGTCATATAGTAAAAGGATCGGAAGTTACGTTTAATGAAAGTGATTGCGTAAGCTGCGGAGCCTGTGCTCAGGCTTGTCCTACTTCTGCTATCAGTGATATATTCGAATCGAAATCTATAGCCAAAGCAGAAACAACAAGAACTATATGTACCTATTGTGGTGTGGGTTGTAACTTAGAAGTTGCTACGGTAAATGGAAAAGTAAAAAGTATACAAGCACCATTTGATGCCGATGTAAACAAAGGCCATACATGTTTGAAAGGACGTTTTGCATTTTCGTTTTATAATCATCCTGAACGTTTGCGTACACCTTTAATTCGTAAAAATGGAGAACTTGTTCCAGCAACTTGGGATGAAGCATATACCTATATAGCTGATGAATTAACAAGAATTAAAAATGATTTCGGGCCTGATCAAATAGGCGGAATTTCTTCTGCACGTTGTACCAATGAAGAGAATTATTTAATGCAGAAATTTATTAGAAAAACTATTGGAACTAATAATATAGATAGTTGTGCTCGTGTTTGCCACTCTCCTACTGCTCTTGGTATGCAGCGTACTTTTGGAACAGGTGCTGCTACCAATTCTGTAATAGATTTGAACTTTACAAATTGTATAATGGTGATAGGTGCAAACCCTACCGATGCACACCCAGTAACTGGTGCAAAATTGAAACAGTTTGCCATGAAAGGACCTAGTATTGTAATAGATCCTCGTAGAACAGAAATGGCGAAATATGCTACTTATCATTTGCAATTAAAACCTGGGACCAATGTAGCGATGATGAATATGTTATTATATTATATCATCAGCGAAGGCTTGGAGGACAAGGATTTCATCGAAACACGTACCGAGGGGTATGATGATTTCAAAAAACAAATTCTTGCAAATAATATAGATGACCTTTCTACTATAACAGGAGTTGATAAAGAGCTTGCACGCAAAGCAGCTATTGCCTATGCAAGTGCTGAAAATGCAATGTCATTTCATGGTTTGGGTGTTACAGAGCATTCACAAGGCACCTATACAGTTATGCTTATTGCCGACCTTGCTATGATAACAGGAAACATCGGACGACGTGGTGTAGGAGTAAATCCATTGCGTGGACAAAACAACGTGCAAGGTGCAGCAGATATGGGTTGCCAGCCACACCAAGGTGCAGGTTATTATGATGTAACCAATCCTGAATATCATAAAATGTATGAAGATTTTTATGATGCAAAATTGCCTATGTATGTAGGTAAAAAAATCCCACAGATGTATGATGCTTGTTTGAATAATGAAATGAAAGCTATGTGGCTAATGGGAGAAGATAATGTGCAAACAGATCCTAATACCAATCATGTAAAAGCTGCTTTGGGAAAATTGGATTTGCTTGTAGTACAAGAAATATTTATGACCGAAACTGCGAAGATTGCCCATGTAGTTTTGCCTGCTGCTTCTTTCTTAGAAAAGAGTGGAACATTTACAAACGGCGAACGCAGAATTCAACGTGTAAATCAGGTAGTCGAACCCATTGAAGGGACAAAACCTGATGGACAAATTATTATAGACATCATGAACAAAATGGGTGCTAACGAACCTGATTATGATGCCGAAACTGTATTAAAAGAAATTGCACAAATAGTTCCTTTCTTTGCAGGAGTTAAATGGAATGAACTAGGCGACCAAGGCAAGCAATGGCCTGTATTGCCCGATGGTTCCGATACTGAAATTTTGCATATAGACACTTTCAAACGCGGCAAAGGAAAATTCCAAAATGCCGATTGGAAAGAGAGCCAAGAATTGGTCATCAACAAAAAAGAATTTCCTTATATTATAACAACCAATCGTGAATTGGAACATTATAATTGTGGTACCATGACACGCAGAACCAATAATGCAAAAATATTAACCGAAGATACATTAATGATTAATCCTGCTGACGCAGCCAAGCATTTTATTACGGAAGGCGATTGGGTTTGTATAGAAAGTGCCCGTGGCAAAATTGATGTGAAAGCACATATAACCGATGAAGTTTTGCCTGGTATATTATCCTCTACTTTCCATTTCCCCGAAATACGCATGAACGATATCACCAGCAGCGTTGCTGATAGTGAAGCCATGTGCCCCGAATATAAAGTTGTGGCTGTGAATATTAGAAAAAGCAAAGGGAAGTATAAGGCGGAGAAGGAAGCTAGTATATAGTATCAAGTCGCTAGTATCAAGTATTGAGTCGCCAATAGTATACTTTTCTAATAGTTTGTCATGTCGTCCCGCAAGCTTGCGGGAGAGACATCTACGATTTAAAAACCTTACTATACTTTTCAGCAATGTGAGATCCCTCTCCCGAATTCTTTCGGGACTGGGAGGACAAATACTTGGGACATTTTCCAAAAACAAAAATCACGAAAGCGAAATGTAAAAATAAAGTCTACATTTTATCTTGTACCATTTCTTAAACTATAATAGTTCTCCGCCTGTGGCAGATTAGTTTTTAGAATGGTAATGCCGAACTACATCCCGAAAGCATTCGGGATTAGTCCCCCTTTTTTTGGACTATTATATATTGAGTTTCGGCATTAGATTAAACTATCCCAATCTATCCCACTCATAGATTAAAACAAGAAAAAAGTTTGGCAGTGGCCAGCTTACAATAACAATTTATAAATTAAAAAACAATCATGAAAAAGTTAATGATTCTAGCCCTAGTAGCTATGTTCACCTGCTTCAGTGTTGCAGCCAATGCAGGCCCAGGTCCAAAAGCAAAACACCAACATGCCAAACAATGCCACAAAGGCAAGAAAGGCAAATGCCACAAAGGGTCTCATAAAGGCGGCCCGAACAAAGCACCCAAACCTAATAACCAATAATCTGGTGAACAGTTTTGCAAATAAAAAAGCCACTTCAGAATTTTGAAGTGGCTTTTTTGTTGTCTATGTTTTTTTTAATTCTTCACAAACCTACCTTCTATAGCACCACCAGTATTAGTAATTCCACGATAGAAATATATTCCATTTTCTAAATCAGCAATATTTAAAGTATTTATCCCTTTATACAATTTGGTATTGCTTAATACTTGTTTTCCTTCGGCATTATATATATTTATTTGCTGATTTGCATCGCAATTTATATATATTATATTGTTTGCAGGATTAGGATATATATTTGTATTCGTTGCACTGATTACATTGTTTATTCCCAATACAGAACTTGAGCGATAGTCAGCACGCGAAATATTATTATTTGAATCCGCAGAAAGTTCTAATACTTTGTCTCCTTCGCCCTGGGCAAAGAAAAGGTAAGAAGGATTTGTATTTGGACTTGGTGGAGCAAATGGTGCATTTGTCCACGATTTGGTGAATGTATTATGAATTTCTATTTTTATTTTTTGATCATTCCACGTTTTTAATCTTAAACAATTTGTATAAGTTTTATTAGGTAATTTCAATTGCCCCCAAGCATCTACGTCGGTATATGATATAACGTTAACAGAAATTCTTACCGAATCGAGGAATGGGATAGTATCAACTGGAATTGACTGAACAAATTTAAAAGAATCAATAACTTTACCACCGTAAGTCATAGGCATATTGAGGGTGTGAACTTTTAAAACCAAAGCATTTGCAGAAGGATCTAATGGATTACCAAAATAACTCCATACACCTGTTGAATCAATTTTGATAAAACTTTCGCTCTTGTTGCGTGAGCTTACTGAAACTAAATTTGCTTCTGGGAATTGAGCATACTTCGGATGATCACTGGCACGCGAATATTTAAGGGTATCGTAAAGGTCGGCACCAAACACGGCACTATAATCCCATACTTGGTTAGTGCCTCCAGCTCCAATACTCACACCCGATGAAAATGAAGTATCTCGAGCAAGGATGTACTTCTCCCAAGCTTTTGGAAAATCGTTTTGATTAAGCTTAACCTGCGAAAATGCAGATACCGCACATAATAATGTTGTAGTAAATAATAATATTCTTTTCATTTTTGCTTTGTTTTTTATTCTGCGAAAATACGTAACAATGGTTAATTATTAGGGGTTAATGTTGCTTACGCCTATTAATAATGACATTACTAAATCAGTGCATAATAAAGATCCCAATTGGATACCGCCGCACAGCATTAACTGCTAATAATTAACCATTATCCATTACTTTTGTGCCGGGGCTGGAGTATAAGAAAAATTCAACACTATTCATATACCGACTGAACCAAAGTAACAAAACCAGGCTTCGGCCTACTTGTAGGAATGAGCTCGAAAGAGTGTAACGGTAGAAGGTTGCGATACGGCGGAGGTCAAATCCTATTAATTATGGGATTTTTCTACCGGCCCCGTTTTTATTGAATGATTGAATGAATTTTTCTGCCGCGGCGGATAATGATTTATTCCGCTGCGGCAAATTATGATTTAACTTCATTCCTAAATCCTAAATCCCTTATTTTTGCCTGAGTGATTTTATCAAATCCCGCACACATATCAAAAATAAAATTTGTTCAATCCATTGCTGCTTGCTCTGTGGCTGCGGGTTTAGTGTTGGGGCATTTCCCAGGTTTAATGAGTTTAGGTGCTGTATTACTTTTTCTATGCGGTCTATTACTCAACAATGCAAAAGATTGGAAAAACAATATATATATTGCATTTGCACTATATTGGTTTTGGCAACTTATAAGTGGGTTGTGGTGTGATGATATACCTGAATGGCAATTAGAAGTTACCCGCAAAATATCTTTCATACTGATCCCTGCCGGGCTTATAGTGTGTAACGCCCAGTTGGTAAAAAGTGTCCTTACTACTTTTTGCTTGGCTGTATTATTGGTGGCAATTTCTAGCGTGGTAAATTATTTTATACATTATGATGAGATAAATATACAAATAACCAAATCAGTGGGAATGCCCATTGTATCTGGACTATCACATATATACTTTAGCATTTTTAATGGCCTAGTAGTTTTAATTTGTTTCCATCTATGGCGGAACAGTTTGGGGAAACAAAAAATGTGGCTGGCTGCAAGTATTATATTATTAGTTTGCCTTCATATATTATCTTCTCGCACAGGATTAGCTGCTTTTTATATTACTTTATTTTTGTTACTAATACAATTGGTGGTAGTAAAAAAACAATGGAAAACTGCGTTATTGTTAGGTCTTACTGCTATATTAATTCCTATTGGGGGGTATTATACTTCTACAAGTTTTAAGAATAGGATTGATAATACCGTTGAAGATATGGATCACTATTTCAATGGGAAATATCTAAATTATTATTCTATTTCAATGCGTTTTGAAGCATGGAAAATATGCTGGAAAGTATTTGAAGAGCACCCTGTAATTGGAGTGGGCGTTTCTGATTTACCAAACACCATGACTACACATTATGATACAAAGAAAATAGGACCAGAAGTGCGGTTGCAAGAAGCACACAACCAATATCTAGAACAGTTGGCATGTTTGGGTATTATAGGTTTATTATCACTTATCTTTATATTATATACCATCATCAAAGGCAGGGGAAGTTCCTTTTTGGCTTTGTCAGTTATCGGAATATTTGGTTCGGCTTTCTTGTTCGAATCAGTTTTGGAAAGTCATAATGGCATAGCAGCATTTGCCTTGTTTGGAGCACTAGTAGTAGGAAGTAAAAAATAATAATATCTGTTTAAATAATATATAGTTGTCGATGGTATCTTTTACAACACCCTTAAGAAAATTTGCTGATAGAGGAGAAAAATCGGGTTGGACATATATAGGAATATCAGAAGAAATTGCCTCGCAAATCAAGCCCAATACCAAAAAATCTTTTAGGGTAAAAGGGAAATTGGATAATTATACTTTTAAAGGAATGGCCCTGCTACCAATGGGCGATGGTGGTTTTATATTGGCAATGAACGGAGAGGTTAGGAGTAATATTGGCAGGCGACAAGGGGATATGATTAACGTGCAAATGGAGGTCGATAATAGTCCTATTATATATGATCAAGATTTTATGGAATGCCTAGCGACGGAGGAAAATGGATTAAAGTTTTTTAATACTTTGGCAAAATCGCATCAACACTATTTTTCGAAATGGATTGCCTCGGCAAAGACAGATGAAACAAAAGCAAAACGCATTATGAGGGCTATTAATGCACTCAACCGAAATATGGGCTATTCTGAAATGTTGAGAGAGAAAATATAATATATCAATAAACGTCTATCTAAATAGAGATCCTTCTTATTGAAGCAATACTCAGGATGACGATACCATATATATTATAATGCCTGCATCCTATTGTTCTTAGGATTGTGTTCTAACTCTGCCAATCCCAATTCTTCTAACAATGGCGGCAAATACATTCCGAAACGGCCGCGAAGCCCCTTCTTCAAACCATACCATCCACCAACCGGGTTTTTTTCTGAACGGCCCCAAGCTTCTACCGTTCCTTCTGTTACAGGTTTCTGCTCGTCAGCACTGCCAAGGAAAATCCAATTGCCATGTTCTTCTAACATATTATGAAGGTCATTTATACAACGATAATCATAATGTAAAATGGTTTTTCCTACCACACAAACTAATATATCTTTTCCGTCTTTTGCTTCTTTATACATTTCGTATTCTGAGGTGCCCGGAGGAGTTTTTAATTTCCAAGGATTTTCCTTTGTTCCTTTGGAGAGGTTAAATGAATTACTCATGATATTATAATACTTACTTGATTGGTTAGACGGGGCGAAGTTATGGTATTTTTAAATACAAGTCAATAATTTTTATTGTAGAAAAAATATAATAACATCGTTTGGAGTAGCGACTTCATCCTGTTCGCCACGGTTAATATTTTAGTGTATTAGATTCTGAAACAAGTAAAGAATGACGGCAGTGAGTTTTTCCAACTACTTCATACTTTATACTTCTCGCCGCGGCGGGCTAACTATCTTGTACTTCCCCTCCACTACTGGCGGCCAAAAACCCCATCTTGCCCATCTGATAATCTCGCATTGCTTCCATAATTTCTGTTTGTGAAGTCATTACAAAAGGGCCATAAGAAACCAAAGGTTCATCAATAGGTTCACCCGCCATGAGCAAAAGTTTTGCGTCGCTACTTGCTTCGAGCAATATATCGCCATCACCGCTTTCAAATACAATCAAATTATGTTGTTTGGCAACTTGAATATTATTTATTTTCATTTCGCCTTCCAATACATAAAAAACAACATTACTAGTTGCAGGAAAATTAAATGTATAATGACTATTTGCTTTCATTCGTAGCATAGCAGTGAATACATCCGAGTTTGCAGGACCTTCATAATCATTATACTTTCCCGAAACCAAGCGAAATTCCACCCCTTCTTTTTCTATCAAAACTATTTCATTTGAGGTAATAGGTTGGTAAGAAGCGGGCTGCATTTTGAGTGCACGCGGCGTATTCACCCATAATTGTATTCCCTGATAATGCCCTCCCCTTTCGGCAAAATCTTTATCAGCTTTTTCGCTATGTATAATACCACGACCTGCATTAATCCATTGCACTTCATTGTCATGAATTACTTTCTTATTTCCCAACGAATCTTCGTGCTCCACTGCTCCCTCAAACATAAAAGTAATGGGACTAAACCCACGATGTGGATGCGGTGGCACATTGAATTTTGCTTCGCCAGGTAGCATTTCTTTGTCGAAATGATGCAATAATATAAACGGACTAATTTGCTCCAAATCGCCAACTGGCAAGGCTTGTCTTAATTTGATATCACCCATCATTACTTCGGGTGCTAGTAAAATACGTTTTACTTTCCTTGTGTTTTCCATTGTCTTACTTGTTTGAATATATATATAACAATTGTAATTGAAAGATGTTTTTTTTGTCAGTCTGTCCGCTGCGGCGGATATCGAAGACTGTAACGTTTGTATGTTTCGATAAACTCAACATGACAAACGATAAACTCAGACTAACAATCTACACGGCACTTTCACCGTTTTCCAAATCCTTGTTGTAACAGTTACTTTCAATTTATTTTCGAAAAAATTATAGTTCAATTTCGTATTTCTATATCCATTCGGGCAAAACAATTAAATAACTTTATATATTCATTTTTATTGTCTTCTACCCACTTACATTGATACCGCGGAGTATGGCTATATAGGTTTGCATATATTATATAATAGTTTTATTCTGCAGATTGATATTTTATTTGATGTTTGTTGAGCAAAGTTTCTATTGTAAATGGATGCACACCGATTCCCACATTGAAAAACTGATTCTCTTCTATCACTTGTCCGTTTACTTCTATCGTGCCTTTAAAACCTAAAGGCAAGGTAACATTCTGCGATTGTATGGCATATATATTTCCTTCCACATCAAATATAGGTCCGCCGCTTTGTCCTTTCAATCCGGGCGATGAAGTTTCCAAAAATAATACATCCATAGTGCCATCTTTCGATTTCCCCATCTTCATATTTCGAGTATATATTCCTTCGATGGGAAATAAGGGAATGGGCAATAAATTGGGTGGCAAAGTAAAATCTTTGGTACTTGGATTAAATGTCGCTCTCACTTCCACAAACGGGAAACCTAGCTTACACAAGCTAGTTCCGGGACTTATATTGTTTGCTTTTTTGATTTTAGGAAATATAGTTTGTCCATGCAAAATCTGAGGGTCAATCCTTAAAAATGCCAAATCATGTTCTTGATATATATGACTTTCTATAATATTTATTTTCTGTCCACTAAGTAAAATAGCAAAATCTGTAATCCATTTACTGTTAGGAATTAATGAAGTATTTTGATCCTTATTTTGTTCATGTATTTTCATCTCATCCTTATGCTGATTGAATGCAAAAGCAGCACCCAGGTTATGAGCTGCCGTAATAACCCAGCCTTCATTGTTTAATACTACGAATGAGCCCAAACCACTGTCCACAGTATTGTCGTAAAACCGCATGGCTACTATTAGTGGATGCGTATATTTATTGGCAATATTATATGCTTTATTGAACATGATATATAAATTAGATTTCGCCTTTCTCCATATAATTGACCATTCTTAAAATCGTGACATATTGACCAAGTATTATACAAATACAATACAGCCTCTTTCTCTTAAAACTTCAATACAGCTAGGCAATTCCTTGAAATTATTCCACCGTAAATCCAATTTCTCCAAAGTGGAAATATTGGCAATACTACCAGGGAGTGAAGTAAGTTGATTGGCTCTCAAATCCAAATACACTAAGCTTTCCATCATAACTATTGATTCCGGAATTTGCTTTAATTTATTTTTACGTAAATTTAATTCTGTCAATAATTCCAAGTTTGAAATTGTGTTTGGAAGTTCTTCTAAATTATTTTTTTCGCAACTTAATTTTCTTAATTGTTTTAAATTTCCAATAC
>Ga0163151_10001462_pt1 | contig 39516 bp, 31 predicted proteins | sample OliLakLV19MP5IB2_FD_145596 | JGI IMG/M metagenome (GOLD analysis project Ga0163151, IMG submission 145596) | Freshwater microbial mat bacterial communities from Lake Vanda, McMurdo Dry Valleys, Antarctica - Oligotrophic Lake LV.19.MP5.IB-2 | ecosystem: Environmental > Aquatic > Freshwater >... | reverse complement strand
TGCGCCTGACTCACCTGCTACACAGCATTCTCCCTTGCATGCATTTAAATCGCAAACAAATTTTTTCTCTAATAAATGTTCGGATACGATGGTGTTGTCGATTGCTATCATGCAACAAAGTTACAAAATAAAAAAGCCCCGCTTCGAGAATTCGTGGCGGGGCAACTGTTTTTATATTTAAGATACGATATACCTTTAAATTGTATTTTAAGGAATACTAATGGTTCCAAACATTGTTCCGGGGTGAATAGTGCAATAGTAATTTAATGAAGTTGGTGCATCCATAGGAACTTTCCAAATAATAGTTCCACTAGAAATATCGTTAGCGCTAACACCTACATTGTATTGTGGACCGCTTACACCAGTAGCAATGCGGAAAGGATGTCCTCCAGCAGCAATGTTGAATTGATAAGTTAATCCACGTTGCAATACAATAGTAGGATCTGCATTGAATGGCGCTCCGTTATAATCAGCAGCATTATCAATAAGGTAGTTTGTTGCACCACTATTTATAACGGTAAAAACTCTTGCTACTGTTCCTGTTGCACCTGTTGCTCCTACGGAACCGGCAACACCTGTCGAACCTGTTGCTCCTGTGGCACCCACCGAACCAGCTGACCCCGCAGCACCCGTTGCTCCGGCAGCTCCAACTGTGCCTGCAGTCCCTGTTGCACCAGTAACTCCAGTAGCTCCAGTAGCTCCAGCACTTCCAGTCGCCCCATTTGTTCCTGTAACTCCGGTAGCACCAGTGCTTCCTGTTGCTCCATTACTTCCAGTTGCTCCAGTTGCACCATTAGCGCCAGCAACACCCGTAGCTCCTGTCGCGCCCGCTGGTCCATTTGCTGCATACAATGCATAAGGTACACTCATGAGTTGTTGTGTTCCCATTAATGAATAAGTTGTTCCTCCTGTAATATCCATACTCACTTCAATAAAGTAAGGACCAGCTCCCCAGTTAATGGTATTGAATGTTCCTGTAACAGGTGTTCCCATTCCAACAACTAAATTCACCAATCCTAAATTGTTAGATGTTACAGCATGTGTTTCTGTATAAACAATTGTTCCGAGAGCAGTAGTTTGTCTTAAACTGATTTGTAATCCAATGGGCTGACTAGTAATTGCTAAACCAGAAGCGTTTCTTGCAACGGCTTGATAGTTGAACCCTTGCGGAGCTTGTGCAAATGCAACAGCAGTTGTGCATGTTGCAATAAATAGGAATACTAGTTTTTTTAGCATGTTTTTAATTATTTTAATTTAATTATTTTATATGTTTTTGTTTTGAAACTTTTTTCTGTTACAGAAAGCAGATAATTGCCAGATGGTAATGTTTGCATGTCAATAGAAAAACTCTTCACATTGGTGATATTTTGCGAGGAGAGTGTTTTTCCCTCTGCATTCATCAATTCAATGGTAATATTTTTTGCTTCTGTGCTAAATTGCAATTGCACCTCGTCAATTACGGGATTAGGGAATATGTTCATCATCAAGCTTTCCTCCTCATCACTAACTGCAGTTATTAGTAAGTTTGGTTGATGAAATCCTTGTGTAAGCAAAGTGCTTCCTGCGTTAAAGGTAAAAGTAGCAGGTTCTCCTAAGGTCCAGTCGAGTTGTGAAATCCCATCCGTAAAAGTACTTCCTGAGGAAGATATCACATCGGGGGTCAACGATTGCGTGAAAGCATTGGTTGAATATCCGATTGCAAAAAGGAGAAATTTTTTTTTCATGAAATCTTCTATCGTTAGTTTGTTCAAATGTAGAATAATTTCATGTACAAGCAAAAAGTCTTTCCGAGTATTTTTTTCTATTTTTACACCCATTATGGCAAACCAAGAAGACATTTTCAAAAACATTATTTCCCACTCTAAAGAGTATGGGTTTATTTTTCAAAGCTCCGAAATATACGATGGCTTAAGTGCTGTTTATGATTACGGACAAATGGGTGCGGAGTTAAAAAAGAACTTGCGCGAATATTGGTGGAAAGCAATGGTGCAAATGCACGAAAACATTGTAGGAATTGATGCTGCTATTTTTATGCATCCAACTACATGGAAAGCATCTGGTCACGTGGATGCATTTAACGATCCATTGATTGATAACAAAGACAGTAAAAAAAGATACCGTGCCGATGTGTTGATTGAAGACCATGTGGCGAAGATTGAAGGAAAAATTCAGAAAGAAGTTGACAAAGCAAAAGAGCGTTTTGGAGATGCATTTGATGAAGCACAATTCAAAGCAACCAATGCGCGTGTCTTAGAAAATCAAGCAAAAGCAGATGCTATTCTTGCTAAATTCAAAGATGCTTTAGAAAAAAATGATTTGGAAGCAGTTCGTCAAATAATTATCGATTGCGAAATTGTTTGTCCGATTTCAGGTTCTAAAAACTGGACAGAAGTCCGTCAGTTCAACTTGATGTTCAGCACTTCTATGGGCGCGGTGAGTGAGGATTCAAACACCATTTATTTACGTCCAGAAACGGCACAAGGAATTTTTGTCAATTTTTTGAATGTTCAAAAATCAGGTCGAATGAAAATTCCGTTTGGTATTGCACAAACAGGAAAAGCATTCCGTAACGAGATTGTAGCTCGTCAGTTCATTTTCCGTATGCGTGAATTCGAACAAATGGAAATGCAATTTTTTGTGAGACCAGGAACAGAAATGGAATGGTATCACCATTGGAAAGCAACGCGCATGAAATGGCACAATTCATTGGGTTTCGGAGAAGCAAATTACCGTTTTCACGATCACATTAAATTAGCACATTACGCCAATGCTGCCTGCGATATTGAATTTAATTTTCCGTTTGGATTTAAAGAATTGGAAGGAATTCATTCCCGCACCGATTTCGATTTAAAAGCACATGAACAACATTCAGGAAAAAAATTACAATATTTTGACCCGGAATTAAATCAAAACTATGTTCCTTATGTAGTGGAAACATCAGTTGGATTGGACCGTTTGTTTTTAGCGGTGATGAGCAAAGCCTTTGTAGAAGAAAAATTAGAAGATGGCACTATTCGTACGGCTTTAAACCTTCCTGCATTTTTAGCTCCGATAAAAGTTGCCGTCCTTCCATTATTAAAGAAAGATGGTTTACCAGAAAAGGCTCGTGAGATACTTGACATGTTGAAATTCGATCATGCCACAACGTATGATGAAAAAGATACGATAGGAAAACGTTACCGCAGACAAGATGCGATTGGAACTCCATTTTGCATTACCGTTGATCATCAATCTTTAGAAGATAACACGGTTACTATTCGTCACCGCGATACAATGGCACAAGATCGTGTGAGCATAGAAGCACTCGTGAAAATTGTGGATGATAAGGTGAGCTTTAAAAAAGCGTTGCAAGGGTTAAATTAATTCCTTTCTTTTATAAAAAACAGAACCCCAAGGATTTCCTTGGGGTTTTCTGACCTCTAAACTAATAACAATTGATTAACCAAACCAATCATCACAAACAAACCCGATGTATGGTCGGGATTGACCTTCAGATGAAGCTTCGGGCTCTCTTTCCCTTAGCTTCACCTTGTGGTCTGAAACAAATCCTGCTCTCTTAATCAGGATTTAAAATCGTTTTATCGCTTTTTCTATTTTAAACCAGACATCCAAGTCTATTTCTGATTCAAAATTTTTAAAAAAATCTTTGAATGTGTTTTCAATACTATCTTTTTTCATTCAGTTTTTTCTCTTTGTCAACTAACAAATCCCAATTTTCATCGGGATAAGTACTGCTAATTTCTTCGAAATAAGCAGTACTAGAAACTCGGACAAGTACTAGGTCTATATTTTGGTCTAGGTTTTTTGCAATAAAAATTCATTCCAAGCGATATTTCGTGTGAACCTGCAGTTGCGTTCGTTAATTTGGAAACAGTAACATCATAGCTGTATCCCGCTTTAAACACTCCGTGTGTAACTCCTACCAAAAGAATAAATGAATCCTGATTACGGTACCACAAGCCTCCAACTAAAGAGCCTTTTGTAACATATATTCCTAAATTCAACTGACGAAAATCTTGTTGTTGTTGGTATAAAATGTTTGGAGATACACTTGTTCCGCTGCTTTTGTCGCCAACAGGAATAGTAGCTCCGGCATGACCTGTAAATTTCACAGGTAATTTACTGTCGCCAATTAGCCCTTCGTTAGGTTGTGTTAAATGATGTGCGGCAAAACCAACAAACATATATTTGCTGAACATAACTGCTCCTGCAGAAAAATCGACAAAGGAACGACTTGAACGTTGCTGAGTTTCATCGGTATTGTAAACAAAACCTCTTCTATCATCAATCATATCCCCGAAAGTAAGTTTGCTCCAATCAATGGCTTTTTGTCCATATGTTGCTTGTAGTCCTGCGTTCACAGAAAAATTACGACTGATTTGAAATTGCTTTGAATAAACAGCGCTTATGTTGGTTGTTTTCAAAGTTCCTCTTCCTGCATTATCCTGCATTACCATCAATCCAATTCCGCTTTTTATTCCAAAAACATATCTATCAATAGATGCGCTGGTGGTAACATACGTTCCGGAAATGCCTGGCCATTGATTACGGTAATTGATACAAACACGGGGACAAATATTTGAGCCGGCAAGAGCAGGGTTAAGGTAAAGTGGGTTGGCGTAGAATTGAGTAAACTCAGGATCTTGCGCCTTGGCAGACTTATAAGTCATCAAGCTTAGTGAAAACAATATAATTAATAAGTAGCTTTTTTTCATGGGGCACGATTTAGTCGTTTCTAATAATAAGACGCAGGTAGTTGCGGAGGGTTGCCTTGGGATTTAAAAATTTTTTGTAAAAAACGTATTTCAATCGTATCGTTATTCCGAGCCCCGAAACAGAATCTCATTGTTGTATATCGCACACACAATTAACAGATCAGGAGCTTGTTCAGAAAGTAGTCGAAGGATAGCCCGGGATGATCGTTACAGTACTTAAACGGATAAAAACGGGAAGAATAAAAAGGATTGAATTGATTTTTTCAAAGACCTTCCCCTCTCCTTGGGAGAGGGGAGAGGGGAGAGGGGTGAGGTATGGAGATGTTGTTATGTCTTATTTCTGTACAGTATCTTTTACCATCATTTCCTTTTGCTTGCGTATACTGTCGGCATTGAGGTTTAATAAACTTCCTAGACCAATTCCGCTAGTTGTTCCTTTTGTAACAGCAGCTTTTTTAGTGCTTTCTTTTTCTTTGGTTTCTCTTACAATTCCTTTTGAAGAGTCAATCATATCACCAAAGATAGGCTCATTCCCCATTACGGTAACTTTTTGGGTTTTATTATAGTCGTTGTCGTTAGCAGTTTTTGCTTTTTTATCTTTCTTAATTTTTTCTGCAAGTGCTTTTTCTTTTGTGTCTGCCACAGCAACTGTCGCTTTTACTTCAGGAACAGTTGCTTTTACTACAGGAACAACTATCGGCTCTTCTTTTACAATCGGAGTTGTTGTTGTGAGTGTATTGGTAACAACCGGAGCAGGAACAGGTTTTGGAGTTGTTTCAACTTTGTTTTCGATTGGAGTAAGGGGCGTTTCTGTTGCAGTATCTGTGATAGTCGTTTTAGAAGAAGTAACACCTTTGTAAATAGCAAATCCGCCAACTAGCACAATTCCGCCAATTATAATAGCCAAATTGTATGACCCTTTCGGAGCAATAGATTTTGGTGTAGCATCGAGCATACGCTCCATACGCGCCCAATCACCGGAATCATACTTAGCATCGTAATTGCTCAGGTTGTCCTTTACGGTTTCGTCAAGTTTACTTGGAGGAGTATTATTTTCCATTTACAATTGGTTTTATATGATGCATCAAGTTTTTTCTCAAGTTAAATTTTGCTTTCGAAAGGTTTGATTTAGATGTTCCTTCACTAATATCAAGCAATTCAGCAATTTCTTTGTGTGTGTATTCTTCTATTACATACAAGTTAAAAACAGTTCGGTAAGCGGGTGTTAATTCCTGAACGGCTCTTAAAATTTCTTCTTTATCAATGTGTAGCGCTAATTCATCATCATTAATTTCTTCTGCTACATTACTTGCTTTATCGTTGGCATAAACAGTACTTACAATAAGGTAATTCTGTTTATTCTTTCTCAGATGATCAATGGAGGTATTCACCATAATTCGTCTGATCCAACCTTCGAATGAGCCGGAAGATTTAAAATTCTTCAGACCATCAAATACTTTCATAAATCCTTCATGGAGAACGTCTTTAGCCTCGTCACTACTTTTGGAGTAGCGTAAACAAACACCTAACATCTTGCTATAATACTGTTCGTACAATGCCTTTTGGCTGGCACGATCATTTTTTAAACAACCTTTAATGATGTCGGTTTCATTCATAATAGAGTGCTTTCGAAAGCTAAAGACACCTCTCTTCTACGATTAAGACGTTAAAGAGTTACTTAGGTTGCCTCTGCGTTTAAAATATATTTTTAAGACAAAAATTGGCTTCGGTTCAACGAAAATAATAGGTACTTATTATCTGTCCAAATTAAATTTCCAAAGACTTAAGCAGTCGAATCCCAATTACTTAATTGTAAACTCGCTATCCGCAACACCTTTGTTTACATTGATACTTTCCGCTGTTAATTTCATTGACATTGCTCCGCTTATTGCAATCACACTCGGAAACTTTATTCCGTCCACATCTTTATACTCTAAAAATTCAGTAGTATTTGTAACCGGGCCCATTTCTGTGCTGGTAGTTTGTGAACTTTTTACTTTCAATTTGCTTTCTACATCATACCATTCGGTCGATTTTTTACCTTTCGGACTTACTACTGCCATGATATAGGCATCTTTGCCACTTACAGCTTCAATTCCTTTCAGTTCCAACTTGTAGCCCAATTTTTCGTAATTCATTTCAAGGTTCATAGTTGCTTGTGCTTTGATATCTTCCAAGCTTTCTCCCTCCAAATCTTTTTTTCCTTGCATACTTTGTTGTTTACCAACCTTCCCGTCATATACTTCTTTTTGAATAACCATTTCTCCCATTTTCACAGCCATCGCATATTTGCCGGGCGCTTTCTGACTGGTAGTGATGCTTATATCCATTCCTTGGAATTTGGTATTCATTTTTGTAGAAACATCTTTTACTTTCATCAATGCTTTTGCTCCTCCAATTGTTTTCACGTAATCAACAATAACCGTTTTGGGAGTTACACCTACAGGAATTGGTTTTGCAACAGCAGCAACCGCATTTCCATAGATGTCGTAAAATTCAATATTTTTTGTTGCGCTGAAAGGAGTCAGTTTTTTTGAAAGCTCTTCTTTGTCGCCCACCACAAATATGGTAGCATTATCTGGGCGAATGTATTTTTGCGCCATTGCATAAATATCATCCACAGTAACAGCTGCTAAATTTTTTAAATAGTTTGCGTAGTAATCTTTCGGAAGTTTATATAGTTCAGTGTTGATAGCGAAACGAGCAATAGTTGCAGGATCTTCCAAAGAAATTGCAAAATTTCCAGTTAAATAATTTTTGATTCCATCCAATTCATCTTGTGGAACTTTTTCGGAGCGCAAACGATTTAATTCCGACATGATTTCAATTACGGAGCTGTCGGTAACAGCATTTCTTACTTTCGCGTAAGCGCTGAATTCACTTACTAGCTCATCATTATTCAAAGAAGAATAAGAACCATACGTATAACCATGCTTTTCGCGAAGATTTAAGAATAAACGAGACGAGAAACCAGCACCTAAAATGGTGTTCATCACTTTTGCTTTAATCGCATCTTCGCTGTTTAATTTTAGATCAACAGGGTAAGTAATATTTACTACCGATTGAACAGCACCTGCTTTGTTTACAACCGCTACACGTGTTTTTGCTGGAGCAGTTGGGATTGCGTAGCTTGTTGAAGGCACGTCTGCTTTTTGCCAAGCACCAAAATATTTTTCAATCAAAGGTTTTACTTCTGCCAATGTCACATCTCCAACAATAGCCATATAGGCTACATTCGGACGGAAATAAGTTTGATAATACGCATTGCATTTTTCTAATGTAATTTTCGAAACACTTTCTTCGGTTGTTAACTCACCGTAAGGATGGTTCGCTCCGTAATTCAAAACAGCTTTCACATTGTCCGAAATCGCATCTGGATCATCTTTCCCTTGTGCTAATCCTGATAATGTTTGTGTTTTTATTTTATCCAATTCTTCTTGTTTGAAATTGGGATTCAATAATACTTCCGACATTAATTCCAATAATTTTGTTTGTTGCTTTTTTAAAGAAGCAGCATACAAGCCTTTGGGATTGGCGGATAAAGTAGCACCAATAAAATCGATGTCGTTATCCAGCTGATCTTTCGTTTTGTTTTTTGTTCCGCTAGTCATTAACTCGCTGGTCATATTTGCTGTTCCTACAGCATCGTTTTCCAAAGCAGGTTTAATGTCCAAAGCAATTGAATAAGCAACAGTTGCTTGTTTGTGATTTTCTACTACAAATACTTTTAGTCCGTTTGGCAATACAAACGACTGTATATCTCCAAGCTTAATACCTGGAGCTGGAGCTGCTGCAGGACGAATTGTTCTGTCTAATTTTTTATCTCCTTTTTGTGCAAATGCAGAAGTAAAAATGATAAGAGCTGTTATTGAGAATATTATTTTTTTCATTTTGAATATTTTGTTATCCTAATTTTTCAATTTTACATTTTCCCCCGAAGACACTCCTTCGGAACGATCTTACAAACTATTATTGTTGTTTTGGTAAGTAATACAATACCACTCGATTTTCTTTTGTCAAATACTTTTGTGCAGCCTTTTGTATGTCTTCACGTGTTACCTTCATATAGCGGCTGATCTCCGTATTGATCAGATTCGCATCTTTATAGTAAACATAATAATTCGCTAAGTTTTCAGCAATCCCGGCCATTTTCAAGTTGCCACTTACAAAATCACTTTCTGTTTGATTGCGTAATTTTTGGTATTCGTCTTCAGAAATTAATTCGTTTTTCACTTTGTCGAATTCAACATCCATTGCTGCTTCCAAATCGGTTGGTGCAACACCCATGTTGGCAACACCAAATACCAATGTAAGTCCTGGGTCTTCTGATGGCAATGGAAATGCTCCAGCAAAAACTGCTTTTTGTTGTTTGTCGACAATTGATTTTTGCATACGTGAACTTTTTCCTTGAGATAAAACAGTCGCTAGCATATTCATTGCATAATAATCAGGAGTGCCTTGTGCAGGAGTGTGGTAGCCCATTACAACTGCAGGCAATTGAATGTTATCAAAAACGGTATCACGTACTTCGGCTGTTTTAACAGGTTCTACAGCAGTTGGACGAGGAATTTCTTTTGTTCCTTTTGGAATGCTGCCATAATATTTTTCAATCAATGTTTTTGTTTGAGCGATATTAATATCTCCAGCAATGGAAAGTGTTGCATTGTTTGGAACATAAAATGTTTTGTAGAAATCAATGAATTCTGACAAAGCCGCTTGGTTGATATACTCAGGAGAGCCTCCAGGAGTCCAGCGGTAAGGATGAACGGTATAGGCATGTCCGAATGCTTCATTTAAAATAGAACCGTAAGGGGTGTTTTCGTTACGTTGTTTTAACTCTTCTTTAACAACTTTTCGTTGCGTTTCTACGCCAACCGAATCAACTTTCAATTGCAACATCCGTTCTGCTTCCATCCACAAACCAAGCTCTAATTGGTTACTCGGCAATATTTCGAAATAAAATGTTCTGTCGAAAGAAGTGTTTGCATTCATGACTCCACCAGAATTTTGGATGAGTTTCATGTATTCACCACGTTTGATGTTATCAGAACCTTCAAACATTAAATGCTCAAAAAAGTGAGCAAATCCTGTACGTTTCGGATCTTCATTTTTAGACCCAACGTGATACAAAACCGTAACAGCCACAATTGGCGTGGAATGGTCTTCATGCAAAATAACATGTAAGCCATTCGGTAAATCGTATTGTGTAAACTTTACATTGCTTGGTTTTACGGTTTGAGCGGATGAAATGCTGCTTCCAAAAAGCAAACACGACAATAAAATGTGATTCAACTTCATTAGATTAATAGATTTAAAATTTTTCCTAAATGTAAAACTATTTTTGATGCAAAATGATGCTTATTTATGAGTGGTAGTCAGATAGGATAGAAAGGTGGATATAATGTCTTGAAAAGAGATTATATCAGTGAGTCAGTTCGAGCGGAGTAGAGAACCCGTGTGCGTTTGTTATCGACTCCGCTCGAACTGACACGCATGTGATTATTGTTTTTTGACATGTAAAATCAATTTAATAAAATTAAACTTTTATCGGGTTCTTTTGTTTACATTGCTTGTATGAAAAGCAAATTGCTAAATTCTGAATTAACACCCTATTTCTCTGTCATTATTCCAACCTATAACAGGAAGGAAACATTGGTAAGAGCGATTGATTCGTTGATTTCTCAAACTGAAAAAAATTGGGAAGCAATTATTGTAGATGATGGGAGTGATGACAATACTTTTTCTCATATTTCATCTTATCTTGAAAAAGACAAGCGTATAAAATATATTCGACAAGATAATGCTGGTGCTGCTCTTGCAAAAAATAAAGGAATAAAATCGGCTTTGGGAACTTTTATCACTTTTTTAGATTCGGATGACGAATACTGTAGATCACATTTGGAAAGCAGAAGAAACATTTTAAGAGAAAACCCATTGCTGCAATTTTTATATGGTGGAATTAAAATAATTGGAAGTCCTTTTGTTCCCGACCGTTTCGATAATCAACAAAAAATTCATTTGGATGATTGTGTAATAGGTGGAACTTTTTTTATTGAACGAAATTTATTGATTTCTTGCAAGGGATTCAAAAATATATTAATCGGAGAAGATGCCGAATTGTTTGATAGACTTAGCAATTCAAGTGTAGTAAAATTAAAAACAGAAGAACCGACTTATGTGTATCGCAAAGATCAGAGTGATTCTGTTACCAATAGTTTTATGAAATCTTAAGAGAAGTTTCTGCTTTCGTTTGTTCTCGATTTGTCTGCTTCAATGCAGAATGCTCGAACTAAGAATGGTGATTGCTCTTTGAAAGAATGATTTGCGAAATCCCCCTAGCCCTGCTTTATGAAGGGGGAATTGATTGTGCTTGCGAAAAAAAATTCCTGTCTACTTTTTTCTTTTCGGTCCACGCATTGCTTCTGCTGTCAATGGATTTTCTGGCCAATGGTGTTTGGGGTAACGAGAGAGTAATTCTTTCCTTACTTCGAAATATGTTTTTTCCCAAAAGCTTTTTAAGTCTTGAGTAATTTGCACGGGTTTGTAACCGGGAGAAAGTAAGTGGAGTAGAATTTTATTTTTTCCTTCGTTCACGCTTGGTGTTTCAAACAGTCCAAACACTTCTTGTAATCTCACTGCCATTTCTATTTTACTGCCATCATTGAAATAGCTCAGTTTAATGAGTGAGCCAGTTGGGACTTCCATTTTTGAAGGTGCCAGTTTATCTAGTTTTTGTGAAAGTTCCCAAGGCAAAATAGAATGTAGAATTTGTGTAAAATCCAGTTTTTGTAATTCGCTCTGTTTATTTATTTTGTTGAGATAAGGAGAAAGCCATTCTTCCAAAGTTTCTAAAAGATGCTCGCTGGAAACATCTGGCCAATTGTCGTTTGGACGCCATGCACGTAAACTTAAAACCCGTGCTTGAAAATCTTCTTGTGATTCGTTCCAGTTCAAAATCTTCAATCCGTTTTCACGAATCACATCACAAAGAACTTGTATTCGTTGTGTATCATCAATTTTTGTAATTGCTTTTGTTTCTAGAATAAGATTTCCAACTCTTTTTTCTATTGCGCCAATCACCATTCCTCTTTCTTTGTCCCAGCTGATGGTTTGGCGTTCTTCTGCCAATTCAAAAAGATCATTCGAATCAAATGCAGCAGCTAAAAATATTTTTCCTTCATTTGTTCCTGCATCTAAATGTGCAACGGCCAACCATTCTTCTTGTGCTAATGCATCCGTCTCCGCAAGTTTCACCATTCTTCCATTTGCTAATCGGTAGCGTAAACTATTTTTATCGGTACGTTTTGCGATGCGCTCCGGATAAGCAGTTGCCAATAATTTTCCGATGTTAAAAATGTTTGGAGCAGTATTATCCATTTCAATTCGCAATAATTTTCTCCAAGATTGCGCCAATCGTTCTATTCGGTCTAATACTCTTCTATCTGCATTCACGCGTTCGCCTGCTCTGTATTTTCTAAGCAATTCGATTCGTAAAGAAAGATCGGCACCGCTTTCTTTGTTCAGTGGATCGCGCTCTTCGAGTGTTGCAGCAAGGTCGGTTGCCAATGCAATAAAATGTTCTCGTGGTTTATTTTTCTCAAAATTTTTCGCTTCAATAAGCATGTGTGCCAAACGAGGATGTGTTGGCATTTGCAACATCTCTTTTCCGCGTGCTGTTATTTTATTATTCTGCAATGCGCCCAATTGATTCAATAATTCTTTCGCTTGAGAAACGGCTGCAAGCGGAGGCGGAGTTAACCAAAGTAATTCGTTTATATTTTGAATGCCCCACTGGCTCAATTCCAACATCAAAGGAGTTAAATCTGCCTCTAAGATTTCGGGTTTACGATTTGGAATTAGATGAATGTGTGAACCTTCGCTCCACAATCTGTAACAGGTTCCTGGCCCTAATCGTCCTGCTCGTCCTGCTCGTTGATCGGCTGCATCTTTGGTGACTTTTATGGTTTCCAAACGTGTTAATCCTGTTTGAATATCGTAACGCGGTGAGCGTGAATAACCGCTATCAATAACAACTGCAATGCCTTCAATGGTTAATGATGTTTCTGCAATGGAAGTAGCTAAAACAACTTTTCGTTTTCCTTGCGGATGTGGTAAAATTGCTTCTTGTTGTTTTTGTTGTGACAAATCTCCGTAAAGGGGTTGCACACTTATTTCAGAATTTTCTTCTTCCAAAATTTGTTGTGTTCTCAATATTTCTCCAGCTCCAGGAAGAAATGCAAGAATGTCACCTTTGTTTTCGCGTAAGGCTTTTTTTATAGCATTAGCCATTCTTAGATGAAGATAAATTTTTTCATCGGAGTTGATGTATTGAATGCTAACAGGATATTGTCGTCCTTCAGATGTCAATATCGGAGCATTGTTCAGAAGTGAAGATAATTTTGCGCCATCTAACGTTGCCGACATAATTAAAATTCTTAAATCATTTCTCAATACTTGTTGAACTTGATAACACAGTGCCAAAGCCAAATCTGCATTTAAACTACGTTCGTGAAATTCATCAAAAATGACAAGTCCGACATCATCTAGCGCATTATCGTTTTGCAACATTCGTGTTAAAATTCCTTCAGTAACGACTTCTATTTTTGTGTTTTTCGAAATTTTATTTTCGAAACGAATGCGGTAACCGATTGTTTCTCCGATAGACTCATTTAATAAATCAGCCATACGGTTTGCTACGGAGCGGGTTGCCAATCTGCGTGGCTCGAGCAGTAAGATTTTTTTGCCAAACAACCATTTTTCATTTAATAATTCCAAAGGAAGAATAGTCGACTTTCCTGCACCGGGAGGCGCTTGTAAAATTATCACCAGCTCTTTTTCGAGCTTGACTTTTAAGTCGGGGAGTATTTCGTTTATGGGGAAATCGTGCTTCATAGATGTAAAAATACTTTTCTTTTTCATTGAAAAGATAAAACTCAGAAATCCATTCTTTCAATGAAATAAAATATTATTTATTTGCTTTTCTCCTTAAAATAGTTTCATTTAGTAATATGAAAACATTTGTAAAGAGTATTATTCTATTATTTATTATTCAAATTACTTCTGTCTCCTATTCTCAAAATCTTGTACCGAATGGGAGTTTTGAGGACACAGCATACTGTGTTACTGGTGCTGGAGAAATGCCTGCTGCTTTGGGCTGGGATTCATACTTAGAATCACCAGACTATTTCAACCCATGTACTATTGATCCTTCTGTATCAGTCCCTAATAATTGGGGCGGTTATCAGCAACCTTTTACTGGAAATGCTTATTGTGCATTGGGGACTTATTCAAGCTATTTTGGACAAGTTAATGGAAGAGAATTTATTGGTAGAAATTTATCCTCCTCTTTAACAATTGGCACTAAGTACTACGTTTCTTTTAAAGTAAGTTTGAGTATTAGTGCAGCCATATGGTCTAACTGTGCAACTAATAATCTTGGAGCTTCTTTTTCTACAATTCCATATCAGTGGGTAACAAATCCAGCATCTGTTACAAATAACGCGAAAGTATTTTCTACAACTATTATTATAGATACTTTAGGGTGGACAACAATAACTGGTTCTTTTATTGCAGATTCTGCTTATCAATACATAATGTTAGGCAATTTATTTAATGATGCAAATACAGATACATTAATTATTGATGGAACAAGTACTAATTGTTTTGCCTATTATTTTATTGACGATGTTTGTGTATCAACAGATTCTCTCGGATGTAACCTATCAGTTGATATTACAGAATCTTCAAAGGATAAACTTTCTTATTTGATCTATCCTAATCCTGTAAGGGATTATATTAATATAAGCAATTTGAATGAACCTTTTGATTTGATTGTTTATAATGGTTTGGGGCAAATTTTATTTGAAGAAAAGAACATTATTGATAATAAAAGAATTTCAACTTATCAATTTGACAAGGGACTATTGCTGATTAATATTAAAACAAAAACTAGAAATTTTTATACTAAACTTATTAAAATCTAAAGTCTATGAAAAAAATCAACTTTAAAATAATTGGAACAATATTATGTTCATTAATGACAATTACTTCTTTCTCTCAAAATTGGAGACAAGGTGGAAATGGTGCAATACCAGCTGCTTGGAATGTTGCTATACCTGCAAATCAATTGTTAGGAACTACAACCGCCTTTCCTTTACGCATTATTACTAGTAATGCCGAGCAAATGCGTATTACTCCTTTGGGTTTCGTAGGTATCGGAACAACTACTCCTCCTTTTCATCTTTCATTAAACAATGATGGAGGAATTCTTGCGCAGGGAACATTCGGGTTGGGTGTTACTGTTCCTGCAGGCCTCACAGATTCAAGATTAATTTGGTATCCTGCAAAAGCCGCTTTTCGTGCAGGAAGAACAACTGGTACAGCATGGGATGATGTTAGCATTGGTATTTATTCAGGATCCATAGGCCAAGACAATATTGCAAGCGCTGCTGGGTCAATGGCATTTGGATCTGGTGTAACAGCTACAGGACAATGGGCATGTGCATTTGGTTCATCTACTATTGCATCCGGTGCAGGATCCTTTGCTATTGGAAGACAGAATGCAATTGCTTCAGGAAATGGTTCCTTTGCGGGTGGGTTTGATGTTTCTGCAACAAGCGTAGGCGATTTTGTCTTTGGCGAAAACGCATTTGCTACTGGTGGTTTTTCTACATGTTTTGGTGCAGCAGCCCAAGCGAATGGACAACTCTCATATGCTTTTGGATCTTATATTAGAGCAAATGCAACCAATTCATATGTTTTCGGAGATGGACTATTTTCTAATCCGCTTATTAATTCAATCCCTAATTCATTGATGGTAGGCTTTCAAAGTGATGTTTCTACTTTTTATGTTGGCGTTGCTGGAGGGACAGTTGGTTCGCTTGGAAATGTAGGTATTGGAACATCAACACCAGCAAATAGATGTGAAATTGACAATGGTATTTTTAATCCTAACACAAGTGGATTACGATTTACTAGACTCACTGCAAATTCACCAACAGGTCCTAATTTTGGCAATATGGGTGTTCTTGCTCTTGATTTAAGTGGCAATGTTATTTATGTCGCAGCACCAGTTGCATCAACTATTACCGGAGCTGATAATGGAACATCTTTGAATCTAGCTGGAACAACAGTCCAATTTGGAAATGACGTAGGATTTACCACTGCACAATTATTAAATGATAGGGAAATTCCTATGAATAACCGGAATATTTTTTTACAGATCCTGCTGTTCCAACCCTTGGAACAAATAGAATTCAAACAGGTTTAAATACAGGACTTACTTACAATACATTTTCTAAATTTTCATCTTTTAATGGAGAGGCATCTGGTGTACCATTCCGGATCGGTGGATATTTTACAAGTACTTCTACCTTCAATTTAACTGGAATCCCTTTACAATACAGTCCTGTTTATTTTGGTGTTTCAGGTGCCAATTATAAATTTGGGGCTATCTCTTTAGCTCAAGATAATACGGGTTCTAATGGACGATTTATAGGTGTAAGCGGTGGTGCCTATAGTACAGCTTCACTTAAAAATGTAGGAACAAGCGGAAAAGCTTATGGTTCATCAATTGAAAATATCGGTATAAATGGTTTAGCTGCAGGTGCAGGGGCCAATGCCTCTAATTATGGCGTATATGGTGTAGCGAATGGTACAGGACGAAATTACGGGGTCTATGGTAGTGCTTCGGGAGGGGCAATAAATCGTGCTGGCTATTTTGCGGGCAATCTTGAATATACAGGAGCATTGATTAGTTCCGATCAGATGTTTAAAACAGATGTGGGTCCAATTATAGATGCTTCCTCCATACTGAAAAGAATAAAACCACAGACATACAAAATGGATATTGTTAATTATCCACAATTTAATTTTGATGATGTGTTGCAGTATGGTTTTATAGCACAGCAAGTTGAACAAGTTCTTCCTGCATTAGTTCATCAATCCGAAAATCCGGAAGTGTTAGATAGCCTTGGAAATATTATTCATCCACTAGTAGTATATAAATCTGTTAATTATAATGCCTTTATTCCCATTGCCGTGCAAGCAATAAATGAGTTAGGGGCAAAATTGGATAAATCCACTTTATCAGATCAAACAGTTAAAACGAATGTGCAAAATTTAAATGGTTCTCTTGCAAAGGTTAAGCTGATGCGAGGGATTACTTATGAATGGAGCAGTTCTGCACAAACCAATATGAATTTGGACTCATTACAGCATATTGGCTTTATCGCTCAAGAAATTTCTTCAATTGATCCATTATTAACTTTTGTAGATGACTCAAGCTTAATGCATGTGAAATATGATCGTCTTGTACCTGTTTTGGTTGAAAGCATTAAAGAGCTAGATGAAATAGTTCAAACAAAAGATTCAATAATTAATGTTTTAAAAACAAATGATTCTATTCAAGATTATCGTTTGTTAGCATTGGAAAATGCAGTAAATGAATGTTGTAATAATAGAGCAATGCAAACAACAAACGGGAGTTCTTCCATTGATGTTGAACTAAAAGATGGACAAAGCGTTGTGCTAGAAGCAGCCATTCCTAATCCTTTTGCAGAGCAAACTACAATTAATTATTTTTTACCGGATAATATTTTGAAAGCACAAATGTTATTTTATAATGCTCAGGGAAAATTAGTTCAATCGGTAGAATTAACTGAAAAAGGTAAAGGAAGTTTAAATGTGTTTGCTCAAGACTTAAGTAATGGTATTTATACCTACACTTTAGTTGTTGATGGAAAAGTTTTTGAAACAAAGAAAATGGTGAAACAGAAATAAGAAACGAATTCTCAAAAAATAAAAAATCCCGTTATGAATATACGTAACGGGATTTTTTTATTTTAATACTGTCTATAAAAAATACTTCTCTTTTAAAAACTCAGCATAATCGCCTAAATTAGCCATTACCTGAAGTTCCTGATAGCGTTTGTGAAATGCCATATCATCGGTTTGGGCATTGAGCACATCCAAACGGAATTTATCAAAATTCACCAATGCCTGCTTTTCTTTCAACGTTAACGGTTCTCCGTTGAATTCTCTTTCCCGCAAATCGTTGATACTCGGAACGCCTCCGATATCGGACTTTGCAAAGTATTTATTTAATATGCTTATGCGATTTTCCATAACTGTTTATCTGTACAAAATTACGTCAATTATCCAATTTGGTTACTACTTTACAGGGCCTTGTTATAAACATTGCTTTGTTAATAGGTGCAAAAACAGCTCCTGCATAATTAGCGCAAATGAACAAAAACAGATATATATTGTTGATATTAGAGCTAATTTTATGAGAATCATTTAAAAAGATTGAAATTTGTCAATAATAAATGAAAGAAAAAATTACATCCGAAGAAGTACCCTTTTTTTCTGTAATAATTGCTACGTTCAATAGAAAAGAGACAATTATCAGAGCCGTTAATTCATTGATAGCCCAAACCGAAACAGATTGGGAAGCCATCATTGTGGATGATGGCAGTACAGACAATACCTATTTGGAAATACATAAATTATTGGAGAAACACAGAAATATTAAATATGTAAAGCAAAAAAACAAAGGAGCTGCAGAATCAAAAAACAGGGGAATCCAGCACGCTAAAGGTTTATTTTTTACATTTTTAGATTCGGACGATGAATACGAAAGTGCTCATTTAGCATCCAGAAAAAAGATCATAACAGAAAACCCGGGGTTGAAATTTTTATCGGGAGGATTAAAAATTATTGGCAGTCCATACGTCCCCGACCGCTTCAACTCCTCCCAACAGATCCATTTAGATAAATGCGAAATAGGTGGAACTTTCTTCATTGAAAAAGAACTTTTATATTCTTTAAAAGGATTTAATAATATTTTATTGGGCGAAGATGCCGATCTCTACGATAGAGTTTCAGAAACACATGTTGCCATGCTTAAAACGGATATTCCTACTTATATTTATCACAGAGACACCGAAGGCTCTGTTACTAATTCGCTTTTGACCATCCGGTGATTGCTCTGATAGCCCCCAATGAAGATTCAATAGGAACCTGCCTGCCGGCAGGCAGGCGCTGATCTGTTATGATCATTATGAAAAAATTAAGATGAAGGAATAACTGTGCTTTTATGTTAAAAAATTAAGATTAAAAATCATTTTTCAATCATAAATATCTTAATAAATCTGCGCCTGCCTGCCGGCAGGCAGGTTCCCATTTTATCCCAAACATCATATAATTATCCTATTTTTGTTTTGATGAAAAAACACTTTCTCTTATTCCTTTTTCTGCTGATCTCGTTTGTATCTGTTTCTCAAAACATTCGAAAACAAATTGAGGACCTGGATACAGCTTATTACCATGACGAATATGTTTTGGCCAAAAAGCTTATCGCTGAAATTTTCCCTAAAAAAGATAAAATACAAAACGATACTTTGCTGGTAGAGTTTTTAAGCACCTGTGGCTCGGTATATTACAGTACGGAGGAATTTGTTGAGGCAGAAAAATATTTTTTACTCGCAGCAGAAAAAGCAAAAGCTAGCCTTGGAGAAAATGAATATCATTATGCATTGGCCATTTTTAATTTAGCAGGATGTTATAAAGAACAAGGCCGGTATACAGAAGCAGAACCCTTGTATATGAAATCCTTACCTGTGCTTTCAGAGGCATTCGGGCAAAGCAGTGTGCAGTATACGCGTTGTTTTTATACACTTGCTTCCATGTATATCGACATGGCACGATACAACGATGCGGAAGGAATGATAGCTGCTGCTGTTAATTTTTATAAAGAAATACTGGGAAATGAAAGTCCGGATTACCTGGGTGCATTAGGCTCCATTGCTATTGTTTATCAAGGACAAGGAAAATATGCCAAAGCAGAAGAAATTTTTACTGCCTTACTGAATTATATGCAAGGACAACCTGTTCCTGATAAATCAGAAATAAATACGCTATACAATAACTTAGGAGAGCTCTATCGCACTATGGGAGATTATGGCAAAGCAGAGCCTACTCTCTTGGAAGCAGTAAGGACAGCTCCTGACAACTCTCAGCCTGCTGCAACCTCTTTGAATAATTTAGCATTGGTTCAAAAAGCAATTGGTAAATATGCTGAGGCAGAACGCTCTTACAAAAAAGCAATTGATGCCTATAAATTTTTAAATAAAACATATCATCCTGATTATACCAATCCTGTAAATAACTTGGGAGAGTTGTATCGCACGATGGGTCGGATCCAAGATGCAGCAAATGCTTTTTTGGAAGTTATTGAGATACGTAAAAAATTATTAGGAACAGATCATCCCAATTATGCAAATGCCTTAAACAATTTGGCTTTGCTGGAATCCGAAGTAGGTTATTACGAAGATGCTGAAAAACATTTTTTAGAATGCACAGATATTTATAAAAGAATCTTGGGAGAGAAGCATCGCTTTTATGCAAACTGTTTGAACAATCTTGCCTTTGTTTATAAGGCCACAGGAAAAATACAGAAAGCAAAAGAAACGTATGAAGAATGTTTGCGTTTGGCGAAAGAATCGGTTGGAGAAAACAGCGACAAGTATGCCTTGTATTTAGGCGGTTTGGCCGGAACTTACCGAATGATGAATAAAAATGAGCAGGCCATTCCTTTAATTATTAAGTCCTTGGAAATTCTTAAAAATAAACTTGGAGAAAATCATTACGATTACATTGATACGGAATATAATTTAGCAGAAGTGTATCGCGAAAGTGGAAAATTTATTGAAGCAAAAAAACACTACCTCAATTCAATAAAAGGATTTCTGTTTTTAATTGAAACGTATTTTCCTTCTTTGGGAGAAAAAGAAAAAACAGATTTTTATTTCAGAGTAAGTAACACTTTTGAAACATTCAATTCTTTTGTTATCCAAATGAAAACAGAGTTTCCGAGTGAGAATCACAACGACTTAGTTGAAAGGATGTACGACAATCAGTTGGTTATAAAATCACTTTTATTAAAAGAAACCGGAAAAGTAAAAATTCAAGTTGCTGCAAGTGGAGATAAAAAATTAAAAGAAGACTACGAAGAATTATTAAAATTGCGCGAAACGATTGTCCAGCAATACCGATTAACTTCGGAAGACTTAGCAGAGATTGGGGTAGACTTACCTGCAATGGAAAAACAAGCAAATGAATTGGAACAAAAAATCACTTCCGTCTCCAACATTTCGGTAAAAAAGAAGTCAGAAGCTAAATCTTGGAAAGACATTCAACAAAAATTAAAAGCAGACGAATGTGTTGTAGAAATGGTTCGCACGGAGTTTTATACAAAAGGACGATGGACGGATTCAATCTATTATTCTGCTATGGTGATTGATAAAACTTGTAAGTCGCCAACATTTGTATTTATAAAGAACGGAAATGATTTAGATATAAAAATTGCAAGTTCTTACCGAAGTTTAATTAAGGCAAAAGTAAGTGATGAAACTTCGTATGATGCTTTGTGGAAGCCGTTAAAAGAAGCTGTCGGTAATGCTAAGAAAATTTATTTTTCTCCCGATGGTATTTATCAACAAGTAAATATTTACACGCTAAAAAATTCGGAGACAAAAAAATATCTTTTGGAAGAAGCGAATATTGTTTTGTTAACCAACTCACAAGATCTGTTAGAAACAGTTGTTGCATCCACTTCTAAAACAGCAGAAATATTTTCGTATCCGGATTATGATTTTATTGCTACAACTACTGAAATAAAATCGTCCGAACCATTGTCCAGATATGGTTTTACAAATTTAGCAGAGTTGCCTGGAACAAAGATTGAAGCAGATTCCATCACCAAAATTTTAAAATCAAAGAACTGGAATGTAATAGAACATTTACAAGCAGAAGCAACAGAAGAAGCGATTAAGAAAATTCAAAACCCCAAAATTTTACACATTGCAACGCATGGATTCTTTTTACAGGATGTAGATGATAATGCAAGCGTGGTAATGGGAATGCAAGCACAAATTGCTAAACAAAATCCATTATTGCGTTCCGGATTGATGATGGCGGGTTCTGCAGCCATTGCCAGAGATTCTATGGTTGATAATAGTTTTGATGATGGAATTTTAACAGCATACGAAGCTGCAAATATGAATTTAACGCAAACCGATTTGGTTGTGCTTTCTGCATGTGAAACAGGTTTGGGAGAAATGAAAAACAGTCAAGGTGTTTACGGCTTACAACGAGCATTTATGGTGGCCGGAGCAAAATCAGTAATCATGAGTTTGTGGGTGGTGGATGATTTTGCAACTCAAGAGTTAATGAGTAATTTTTATCGCGAATGGATAAAAGACCCTTCAGCAGAAAACCGACAAAAAGCATTTCGTACTGCACAACTTAAATTAAAAGAAAAATTTCCGGATCCTTATTATTGGGGTGCGTTTGTGATGGTTGGGAAATAATTGTATAAAAACAGCTCACAATTCTGTAACAAAAAAGTATTCAAATTGTAGTATCTTCGCAATCAATAAAACATTTTTAGTTTATCAAAATTATGAGTAAAGTTTTTGTAACAGGTCCGGATGGCGTTTTGGGAAGTAATATTGTTAGAGAGTTGCTTTCTAGAAATTACGAAGTAAGAGTATTGGTTTACGGCCCTCGTGAACCCATTACTTTAAAAGATTTACCAATTGAAATCGTTCAAGGAGATATCACTAACAAAGAACAGATAATTGAACTTTCAAAAGGCTGTGATTACTTTATTAATGTGGCTGCAATAACCGACATGTGGCCAACACGTGGACAAATTTATTTTAAGATAAATGTTAAGGGAACCGAAAATGCAATTGAAGCAGTCTTGCAAAATAAAATCAAACGGTTGGTGCATGTAGGAAGTGCAAGCTCGTTTGGATATGGAACGATTGATAATCCGGGAAATGAAACTACTCCTTTTAAATCGGCCAAATACAAAGTAGATTATATTGAAAGCAAAAAGCAAGGACAAGAAAAAGTAATTGAGGCGGTAAAAGAAAAAGGCTTAGATGCAGTGGTTGTTTGTCCAACATTCATGATAGGTCCTTACGATTCGAAACCCAGCTCCGGAACAATGATTATTGCAATAGCAAAAGCGGAGCTACCGGCATATTCTTCAGGAGGAAAAAACTGGGTGTACGTAAAAGATGTTGCTGTTGGAGTTTGTAATGCGCTTACAATGGGCCGTAAAGGAGAAGCATATATTTTGGGTGGAGAAAATTTAACGTATGTGGATGCTGTGAAACGAATTGCTGCTGCATGCGGACAAACAAAACTTCCAAAATTTGTGGTGCCGAAATTTTTATTAATTTTTATCGGTTGGCTGGGAACTGTTGCAGCCGCGATAACCGGAAAGCCACCAAAATTGACTATTAACCTTGCAAAGATTGCTTGTGATGGACATTATTTTAGTCCGCAAAAAGCCATTGATGAATTAAAGATGCCTCAAACTCCAATTGAAGTGGGAGTTAAAGAAGCACAAAAGTGGTTTATTGAAAACAAATATTTGTAATTAGTTTTTGTTTTTTACAAGCATCACACTTCCTTTCCAATCAGATAATTCAATTAAATTTTCGGCAATTGTAGGCATAAATTCGTCCAATGCTTTTTTAATGCCATCCCAGGTATGGTTATAATCGTGTACGATGATAACACCTCCAGCAACAAGTTTGGGATAAAAAAATCGTAAAGCTTCGATGGTAGGCAAATATAAGTCGGCATCCAAATGAACAAATGCAAATGTTGTTTGCTCTAAACCAATCGCTGTTTTAGGAAAATACCCTGGATAAAAAATAGCTTGTTCTGAAGAGATGTGTTTTTTTACTTCTTCTAAACTTGTGTCTGAAAATTCTTTAGTAGTATACTTTCCTCCTTGTTTGTTTTCGTGCTGCAAATCAATTTCATCAAACCCTTCAAACGTATCAAACAAATGTAGCTTTCGCGAAGGGTCCATTTCAAAAATTATTTTTGCTGTTTCTCCTTTGTGAACACCCAGCTCTGCAAAATCACCTGTTACATTTTCTTTTTTTATTCGTTCAATTTGTAACCACATATTATAAAAGCGAATTTTATCAAAATAGTTTCGTTCAAGCACTTTTAAATTTTCGGAGACTAAATTATTTTTTACTGCATCTTCCCATTTGTAGGGCTTAGCAAGCTTGAAGGACCAGAATGTTTCAAGATATTTATAAATAAAAAAAAGGAAGACAAGGACTAAGCCCGCGGAAATAATATTTAAAATAGAATTCATAAGAAAGGAAATCTTAGAAAATAGTATGACGAATATAAGGCTATTATTTAATTACCTGTAAAAATCCAGGATGTGTATCTCCGCTTTCTACAGTTAGAATATAATAATACGTTCCATCATTCACATTGTTTGGAGTCCAGTCATTCGAATAATTATCTTTCTGATAAATAACTTGCCCCCAACGATCATACACTTTTAAATTGTTTGTTCCAAAATATTCCAAGTATTTGAAATAAAGCATTTCATTGTTGTTGTCGCCATTAGGCGTAACCACATTGGGTAAAATCATTTCGGCAGGAATAACATTTATTTCCTGGCAAACTGTATCCACACAACCATCAGATGTTTGCATTGCTAAACAAACGGTATAGATTCCGGGAACAGAATAGCTATGTGTAGGATTTTGATTGAAATCAAAAAAACCATCACCAAAAGTCCAATACCAAATACTTCCGCTGCCACCAACAACAGTTGTATTGTCTGTAAACAGCAATGGTGTATTTATTATTACCGGTTGTGGAGTAGCAATAAAACCAGCAATTGGTAAAGGATTTGTATTTACTACAACTATGATAGTATCCGATTGACAAGTATTATTAATTGCAGAAACCTGATAAGTGGTTGTTAATACCGATGTACTTGTATTTACAATTGTTTGATTAATTGTTGTTCCTGTTCCGCTAGTAGAATTTCCGCTCCAGCTCACAACGCTTGTCCCAATGCAAGGTGTAAGTGTAATGTTAAATGGATCGCCCGAACAAGTTGTTTGTGGATTTGGTGATGCAACAACTTCTGGTACTTCTTTGATAGTAATTATTTTTGGCGCAGGTGTTGCCATAACATTTCCGCAAGCATCGATAACAGTTGGAGCCGGAACCGATAAAACAGAGATGGTGTCGCAAGTCCAAGGGCAACTGGGGATTGTTAAAGTGATTGCCTTTGGAGTGGTTGCAGTTGAACAACCAATTGGTGTTCCTGCGGTTACAGGAGTTGCCATCCAAGGATGAGTAATCGTAAATGGCGGAACACCATAACGGATGTAAACTGTTCCTGTGAGTGTACATACATTTGAACAAATACTGTTTGGTGTAACATTCCAAAGCGTTCCGTAACCCTCAACAGTATGGCCTTCCACGTATGCACTAAACGGATAGCCGCCAAACGGATCGTGGTAAACGTATGTTGTATTGCAACCTGTTCCGCCAACTGTACGCGAAATGTGCATTGATAAATATAAAGTTTGTGCAGCGCAGGATTGTGGTTTGCAACATAGTAGCGGACTTTTTAAATCGTATGCAGTAAGATATGCTGTTCCTGGCGACATTCCTACAGCACCAGTAGTAGTAAAGGATGTAGAGCTATTACAGCTTGTTCTGAAATTCATAGCTCCGTGATTCATGATGGCAGTAGAAAACGGACTTGCATAAAAACTTCCGCTTACAAAAAATCCTGTTACAGAAACCTGGGCAGGTATCGTTACTAAAATACTATCCGAATCGGTTGCTGGGAAAATACAAGATGGAATGAATGGTCCGGTGTAAGTAGCAGTTGGTCCGGTTACCAGGGGGTCTATTGTAATTGGGTAAACACGACTTGGATCATTTATCCATGTATTTGGAACAATAATTTTTATTTTTTGTTTTCCAGCAACCGTTTCAAATTTATACGCAGCAGTAATAAAGTTGTTGTTTGCATCATAACAAACAGCACCTCGCATGGTTCCTAATTCTTTTCCTTCAGACGAAATAATTTGCAAAGCCCCTAGCCAACCTCTTTCCTCCTGGTTACCATAATTTGCATCAGGAATAAGTTTTGCATTTTCTGGCAGCTCAATTTCTTCTTCGATTATAAAATCGGAACTGCTTGAAGCAGCAGGAGCGTTCAAAACATAATTGTATTTTAAACTATTGTAACGAAATTCAAATGTTTTATAAATGCCTGAAATGCCTGTATTCATTGTCACATTCACTCCTTCTTGCTTCAAGTCGAAAGGAATAACTGCAGCCCCGTTTATCTTACTATTTTTTGAAAATACTATTTTAGAATTATCATTTGTACTTACTTCAACCGCTCCGTTATTTAAAACAGATACTTCATTCGGCTGACTGCTTGCTGATAATCCTTTAGCTGAAAGACTTGGTTTTAAATCAACAGGAACTAACGCTCCGCTTGTGTTATAATAGTTAACAGGCTGTTTGCTGTAATGCATGATGATTCTTCCATCGGGAGTAACAAAGGTGCTGGAATAAATTTTTCGTTCACTTTCCGCTTCTTTCCATTGCGAACGGTCTTCGAGGATGTTTCGTTCACCTTCTGGATTTAGACAGGCTGCAAGATTTGATGAGTTTTTTTGGGAAAGTAATTGAGCTCCATTGAAACTAAAAAGAATCAACAATAGAAGCGTGTTGATGATATTTTTTTTGAGTAGCATGACAGGGGTGTTGAGTATACCAAAGATATAAAATTTTTGCAGCAAAACAAGCGTTGTATGAAATTAGTTGCTGGCCATTCAAAAGTAAATTGTTTAAATCTAAAATGTGTGTATTAATTTATTAAAATAGTATAATCAAAAACGGCAGCTAGGGGCATTCATGAAATAATTATTTATGAGAAATATTTTTTTATTTGTAATTATATTCGGCTTATGTGGTTTCAAACCAGGTCGTTCCTTATTGCATAGCGTACCATTTCTGCATTTGTTTTCAGTTGCATTTTTTCTTAACTTCGAGAACGATATGTACTTATTGTAGGTTCACTCAAGGAAAGATTGGTTGCAATTTGAGCACCTGTTTTCCCTTTTGCAAATAATAAAAGTGTTTGATCCTCTCGGTCAGATAACAATTCGTGAGGAGCTTTGTCGCTTGGGTTTTCTAATTGCAAAACCATTTTTTGTGCTATTTCAGCGGAAACATATCTTTTTCCTGATAAAACAAGTTTAACTGCTACCAATAATTCAGAACCAGCCTTGTCTTTTGATAAATAACCATAGGCGCCTAACTTGTATGCTCTTAGAGCAATTTGGTCTTCTGAATGTAAGCTAAAAACAAGGGCAGGAATCTTTCTCTTATTATTTTTAATGTTCTTTAATATCTCAAGGCTTTTTTTTCCAGGCATATCGATGTCAAGAATTATCATGTCCCATTTTTCCTCAATTAATTTTTTGGAGTGTTTAGGTTGCGTTTTCTGCTTCTCCAAATTCAATTTCATCATAATGGGATAACCTTAAAACCAATAATAAGAAGATCGAGTAGATAGGAACTCTGTTATTGTAAGTGATGGTTTTGGAGCGTATAAAGGATTGGATAAAGAATACAAAGAACACCAAGTAGTTAATCATATGCAAAACGAATATGTTAGAGGCGAATATCACACAAATAATATAGAAGGCTTTTGGAGCCTAGTTAAAAGAGGGATTGTAGGACAATATCATAAAATAACGCATAAATATTTACAAAACTATTTGGATGAATTTAGCTTCAAATATAATTTTAAAGGAAAGGGAAATATTTTCGAATTATTCCTTTGTAATGCAATAACAACAAACAAAGTAAAACTTATAACTTCCTAATTATGGGATATGGCCTTTTCAAAGGGGGCGAAGGGGGATTTACTCCGATTCACCAACCTCTCCCCCAGCCCCTCCCCTTGAAGAAGGAGAGGGGGGTGTCTCCGCAATAATGTTTTTCTCTAACCCCAAACAAATCCAATTGCCGAAGGCAATAAATCCTAAAAATCCACAGCAAATCAAAAATCATTTTTAATCATGATAATCCTTAAAAATCTGCGTTCCCATTTTATTATCCGGAAGCGAGATTAGCCTATCTTTGCCTTGTGCAAAAATCACTCTTCATATTTCTTTTTCTTCTTTGCTTGTCACAAAGCACATCCGCACAACCCACCCTCGATACCATGCGTATGTGCCTAGAAAAAAAACCACACCTCTTCGGGAAATTTGATACACGTAATTCTTTTATTGATAACAGCAGAGCAAAAATTTTTGGATTAAAAACAGGAATCATCTACAATAAACGACTTGCTTTTGGAATAGGTTATAATCAACTCAATCCTCCTTCTTCCGATTTTGATAAAATAATTTACATTGTAAATTCCAATGGCGAATTGGAAAGAACAGCAGCCGTTCTTCGTTTGGCGTATATGTCTGTTCATGCCGAATATGTTTTTTATCAGACAAAACATTGGGAACTAAGTATGCCTTTGCAATTTGGAATAGGACAATCCTATTATAAATACAATCAATTTGGAAAAAGAAAAGTGATTGAAAAAGATTACAACTTCATTTATGAACCTGCTATCTCTGTTGAATATAAATTTGCAAAATGGGCTGGCGTTGGTGTGGATGTGGGTTATCGCTTTATGGCTACTAGCTACAAAAAATTGAATCGGAAATTTACTTCTCCCACCTATGCATTTAAATTTTTAATCTATTACAATGAAATTGTGAAATCTGTTTTCCCTAAAAGCAAGTTGGCTAAGAGGATGTAGAAACAAGACCAACTTTCAAAAATAAAATGAATTTCCTGTTCAGGCCTTTTTCTTTAAACAAACAATTGGTATATGGACTACAAAAAAGTACCTGAAGCAATTTCAGAACTTATAAGTAGCGTTAATTTGCAATTAAAAAAATCTGAAATTAACGACATACCCAATCATCCCTTAACAATAGCAACATTTTTCACAATAGATTTCTTGGTGAAATACATCCTTTTGCAGATGGCAATGGCAGAGTATGCAGAATTATAATGAATGATATTTTAATTAAAAAAGGCTTCCCACCCATTTTTATTAAAGATACGGATAGAATAAATTATTTTAAACATTTTGATAACTCTTCAAGTATAAACCTGGATCAAATGTTGAACTTTTTTGCAGACCAATTAATAGAAAGTTTGCTTTCAAAAAAAATATTCCTCTCCGCATCAAAGGAAAAAAATAAACTATCAAAAAAATTATGCTCAACAAAAACCCTCTTCTGAATAATCAGAGGAGGGTTTTTATTCGGTTCTTAATTAATCATTATTCGTTACTAGCAAGCAATGTTACGTGACCTGTATAGTCGTGATATTTTTGAGAGAAGTCGCGCACTTCAATTTTGTAAACATACACTCCTTGTTGTGCAATTTTATCTCCATTGTTGGCTCTTCCATCCCAACCTATTTCAAGATTGTTAGATTGGAAAATCAATTCTCCCCATCTGTCAAAAATCATCATATTAAATTCACTTATCTCCACTCCTTTCGGCATAAAGAAATCGTTGTTTCCGTTTCCATCAGGAGTAAATGCATTTGGAATATACAAAGTGAATACGGGAGTCACTTCAATTTCCATTTCAATTGAATCGGTACAACCATTAGCAGTAGTGGTTACTAAGGATACTGTATATTTTCCTTTGCTTGCATACGTGTGTTGTGGATTTATAAGAGTAGAACCTGTTCCATCTCCAAAATTCCAAACACGAGTTGCAGCGTTGGTAGATTGATCATAAAATTTATAGATTGGACTAATCATCGTTCCATCCATTCCTTCAGAAGTAAAGTGTGCAACCGTTCCGGGATAAACGATCACCGTACTTGTTGTTGTTGCAGTATTCACACATCCGAAAGGAGATGTAACGGTTACATTAATAATATATGTTCCGCTTGATATATAAATATTTGATGGACTAGTTTGATTAGATGTATTTCCATCACCAAACGACCAGTAATAAGTTGCCCCAGCATTTGTTGTAGAATTATCCACATATGTTAAACTCGCTTCTTCACAATTTGCAATCGATTGTGGGGAAAGAGCAATCACTGGCAACGGATTAACTGTTACCGGAACCGTTGATGAAACTGTGTTTCCACAAGCATCCATCACCGTTACAGTATATGTTGTATTGGTTGTTGGGGAAACGGTGAACGGACCATTTCCTGTTCCTAATCCACCACTCCAGTTAATTGTAACCGGACCTGTACTTCCGAAAACATTGGAAGCAACTGTTGCATTATTTCCGAAACACATTGCTGCAGGAGGAGATACAGTTACGTTTGCAAGTGTTAAAGAGGTAACATTAATACTAACCATTGCAATAGTTCCTATACAACCATTTGCATCCTGTGCAACAACGCTGTAAGTAGTATTAGTAATCGGACTTACACTTTGTGTGGCACCTGTTCCTATTCCTGTCCAGCTAAAAGTATATGCGCCTACCCCACCAGTAGCAACTGCACTGATTGTTGTATTTTGTCCGGAACAAATTGTTGTTCCTCCAGATGCAATTGTAATCAATGGAGCTGGTTCAGTGATAATGACAGTTGCTGTAACAGTACAACCATTTGCATCACTTGCAATAGCGGTATATGTTCCTGGCCCTAATGCACTTGTACTTGCGCCTGTTCCACCTGTTGGTAACCATTGGTAAGAATAGGTTGGCGTACCACCTGCAGGGATTACAATACCTTGTCCGTTATTTAATCCGTTACATGTTACCGGTAAACCTGCTGAAGAAATTGTTAATGCAGGAGGTTGAGTAATGGTAATGGATGAAGTGGCAGTACAACTATTTGCATCACTAACTGTTGCAGTATAATTTCCCGGACTTAAACTTGAAATATTTTGAGTTAAAGTTGCAGGAGTAGTATTCCACATGTAATTATAAAAACCTGTTCCGCCTGATGCACCAACAGTTGCAAAACCATTTCCCATTCCGTTACAAGAAACATTATTAATAATCATTGCGTTTGCATTTAATGCATTCGGTTGAGTTGTTGTTACACTTGATGAAACAGTACAACCATTATTATCGGTTACAATAATAGAATGAACACCTGGCGTGAAATTTATTGCAGTGGATGTTGTTTGAGCAGGTGTTGTATTCCACAAATAAGTGTATGGCCCTGTTCCTCCTGCTGCAACAATACTTCCAGTTCCATTATTTAATCCAAAACAAGTAATGTTTGTTTGAGAAAGAGAATAACTAAGTGGTGTTGCAGGCTGAGTAATAATAATTGTATCATATTTTACACATCCGTTGGCGGTAGTAACGGATACATAATATGTTCCAGGCGTTAAACCACTTATGGCAGAAGTTGTAGCGCCATTATTCCATAAATAAGTATACGGAGCCATACCGCCACTCGCATTTGCAGTAGCTGTTCCATTATTACCACCGAAACAAGAAACGTTTGTTCCGTTCATGTTAACATTCCCTGGTGCGGAACCTGTTCCAACAGTTGCACTTGCTGTACTCACACATCCGCCTGCACCAGTTACACTCACAGTGTATGTTCCTGCATTAAGACCATTTTCACTGGATGTTGCTCCACCACTGGACCACGAGTATGTATACGGACCTGTTCCTGTAAGAACGGATACGTCAGCTGTTCCATTAGACGCTCCACAATTTGCAGGCGATGATGTTGTTGTTAAAACAATTCCGGTAACAGTTATACAAAATGCAAATGTTTGACTTCCGTTGTATGGACAATTATCATCTTGCACGGTAATTGTAAAACAATGACTGGTTGTGCTGATATCTGCAGCTGTTGGTGTCCATGTAAAAGTTCCTGTTGGACGAGCACCACCGCTTGATGTAAATGTAGCACCAGCAATTCCGCTGTTCCAAACAATAGAAACGTTTTGAGTTGCATCAGCATCATAAGTATCGATGGCAAAATTAATTGGAACTCCCGCACAAGCAGTTAATGAATAAATACCTGTGTTATTAATTCCTGCTACATAAGGATTGTTATTTGTGCAAGCGATTGTTCTCATTTGAATATCGCGCATTACACTTCCAACGAGTAATTCATTTCTATACTCTTGAACCAATACAGCAAAAACAGTAACTTGAATTAAAGTGGGCGTCATACACATGTCACCCGTTAAATTATTAAATGTAACTGCAGGAGATGACGCCAAAGGTTGCGCTGCAGAATAAGGAACAAGATAAGTTACTGTTGTTGTTGCACTAGTTTGAGGTGCAATTAAAGTAAAGTATAACGAATCGCCATCAGGATCAGATGAACCATTGTTAAAACAATACGGTTGACTTGTACAAACAAAAGGAATCGGGTCATTCGAAAAAGTAGGAGAACTGTTGCAAGGGAAATTTAGATTATCCAGAGTTGCTTCAACATAAATGTTTTCTGCAGATGGATTAAGGATGGTACCTATTGTAGCATTTCTGCAACAAAGCGAAAAACTGAATACCCAATCGGTACAACTAGCAGGAAGTGTAGTGATTGCACGATAGATATATTCTTGCACACCGGGATAAGTTCCTCCGGAGCATTGTGTATTAAACATGGTGCAAATTGGTGATACATCTATTCCTGTTCCTGGTATTTGATTAAGCGTTAAATTATAATTTTGAGCACAAGAGGCAGAGGATAAGTTAATTGATACAGTTCCTGGTGCTGCCACACCGGCACAATCGCGGTAGAAAGAGAGCGATATCTCGTATTGGTTTCCACCCAAGCATCGATATGTGATATCTGCGCTTTGGGCGTGCGAGGCAAAAGCTTCATTAGATGTTTGAATAAACATTAAAATAAAGCTAAGCCAAGTAAGGAGTCTGGTTAGTAGTTTAGATTCCATGGGGACCTCCGATTTTAAATTAGAACAATAAATTAAGAACTACCTCCTTTAACGCCACGAATATGAAAGGGTTTCAGAAATCGTGTTAATTATGTCAGACGGCTTGCGAGTGTGTACTAATAGTATAGGAGTGTCGATGAACCTACAGTTTTCGCAATAAACTAATTTGTGTTTGAAATAAGCTTTTGTGAGAATCCCCCTTGCCCTCCTTCGACTTAGCTCTGGACAGGCTCTTTTGCAAAGGGGGAATTTTCCTAATGAACTTTCTATATTATAAGCGTAATCTATTTCCAATCATTAATTTATAGACCGGAAGGGAGTACAAGAAAAACCTCTGAAATTTCAGAGGTTTTTCTTTGTCCAAAGTCCATTTTTTACTACATTTGCAACCCTTATAAAAAAGGCAATGAATTATAAAGTAAAATTATTCTCGGGTTCTTCCACTCATACTTTGTCTGAAAAAATCAGCAAAAGTTATGGCCAAGAGTTAGGAAAAGTGTCTCTTCTTCGCTTTAGCGATGGGGAAATCCAAACTTCCTATGAAGAAACGGTACGTGGAAGTGATGTGTTTATCATCCAATCAACCATGCCTCCTACCGACAATTTATTTGAGCTTTTATTGATGATTGATGCCGCTAAACGTGCTTCAGCTCATCAAATTATAGCTGTTTTACCTTATTTTGGGTATGCCCGTCAGGATCGTAAAGACCAACCCCGTGTTGCTATTGGGGCAAAAATGGTGGCCAACATGCTGGCAGCTGCAGGTGCGACTCGCATCATTACCATGGACTTACATGCCGATCAAATTCAAGGATTCTTTGATTTCCCGGTTGATCATTTATACGCTTCTTCTATTTTTTTACCTTATATCCAAAGTTTGAATTTGCCTAATTTAACAATGGCAGCGCCAGACATGGGTGGTTCGAAAAGAGCAAATGCATATGCAAAGTTTTTGAAATCAGATATCGTTATCTGTTACAAACAACGCGCAAAAGCAAATGTGATTGAGAGCATGACCGTAATTGGTGACGTAGAAGGAAAAGACATTGTATTAGTAGATGACTTAATTGACACTGGCGGAACATTAACAAAAGCGGCTGACATGATGTTGGACAGAGGAGCAACCAGCGTAAGAGCTGTTTGTACACATGCGGTATTGTCGGGCAAAGCATACGAAAACATTGAAAAATCAAGAATTTTGGAGTTGGTGGTAACTGATACCATTCCATTGACTCAACAATGCAGTAAAATAAAAGTATTGTCGGTTGCCGATTTATTTGGAAAAGTGTTACACAGTGTTCACAGCTTCGAATCCATTAGCTCCAATTTTATTGTAAGCTAAAACTATTAATCCACCTTCGCTAAAGCTTTGGTGGACAAAGACATTGCACCGAATATATATAAACGTTGATTGGGTGGTGCAACAATCAACAAACAAATAAAATAAACAAAATGAAATCAGTATCTATTAGCGGTTCGCCACGCGCGAACGTAGGGAAAACAGATGCAACAGCTTTGAGAAATGCAAAGCGAGTACCATGTGTATTGTACGGAGGTAAAGAGCAAGTTCACTTTTCTGTGTTAGAAGCAGACTTTAAAGACTTGATTTATACACCACATGTAAACACAGTGGACTTAGACGTTGAAGGAAAAAAATTCAAAGCTATATTACAAGAAGCACAATTCCATGCTGTTAAGGACAACCTTTTACACGTTGACTTTTTAGAAGTTATTGCCGGAAAACCGGTAACAATGAACATCCCTGTTAAAACAACCGGAACATCTCCGGGAGTTCGAAATGGTGGTAAATTGAACAAAAAATTAAAAACTTTAAGAGTAAAAGGCTTAGTAGAAAAAATGCCTGATACAATTGAAATCTCTATCAGCAAAATGGAAATCGGTGACGGTGTTCGTGTTAGTGATTTAAAAATTGATGGATTAACATTTTTGAATGCTGCTAACGTAACGGTAGTAAATGTTCAAGTAACACGTGTTGCTGTTGAGGAGGTTAAAACTGCTGCCCCAGCTGCTGCTGCTGCTGCCGCACCTGCTGCTGCCGCTGCTGCTAAGCCAGCTGCTAAAAAATAGTTTTTCTTAACATTAATAAAACCCCGAGTTCTTACCTCGGGGTTTTTTATTTTCGTAATTTTGGGATATGAGCAAGTTTTTAATTGTTGGATTGGGAAACATTGGAGAAGAGTATGAAAATACCCGTCACAATATCGGATTCACTATTTTAGATGCAATTGCTAAAGAAAATAATTTTAAATTTAGTGTTGACAAGTTTGCTTCTACTGCAACATATAAGTTTAAAGGGAAAACATTGATTTTAATAAAACCTTCTACTTATATGAACTTAAGTGGAAAAGCTGTAAATTATTGGATGCAAGCAGAAAAAATACAGAAAGAAAACATTTTAATTCTTACGGATGACTTAGCTTTGCCATTCGGCTCGGTAAGGATGAAAGGAAAAGGAAGTGATGGCGGACACAACGGCTTAAAAAGTATTCAGGAAACATTGACAACTTCTGAATATGCTCGCTTACGTTTTGGAGTAGGAAATGAATTTGCAAAAGGAAAACAAGTAGATTATGTTCTTGGGAAATGGGATACGGAAGAGCAAAAAACATTAGATGCTAGAATAAAACTAGCCATTGAAATGGTTCAAGGGTTTGCAACAATAGGATTACAACGCACCATGAGTGCATATAATAATAAATAATTTAAAAAAACTAAACATGAAAAAAAATCTACTCATTATCGCAATTCTTTTTTCGGGCATTTTGAATGCTCAACTTTTATACACCTTTGATAGTGTAAAAACTACTTCCGGAACAACAGACCCAAGCTTTGTTCCTTTAGCAACAGGATTAACTTGCGGAAGTTTTACTGCAACAGGAACACCCGCAAATTCATTGGCTGCTTTTCGTTTTAATTTTGCTGGCTGGGCAACAGGTTCAGTCGGTGGAATTGGAGACACATTATTTTCAGGAATGACAGGAAGCACCAATACTGCTGAGTATTATGAAGTAACCCTAACTCCGGATGCAGGATATGCCATTACAGGCGACTCGATAAAATTTAGTTTCGAGCGTTCCGGAACAGGTGTAAGAACTTATGCTGTTCGTTCAAGTCTAGATGGTTATACTGCAAATTTAACAGCCGTTTATGGTTTACCCACAACAAACGTAGATGTACAAGCAGGAAACATTTTCTTTCTTAAAAGAGACATCCTAACAACACAAAATAGAAATATTATTGTTTTAGGTCCTTCGTTTACCAACTTAACAAGCGCTGTCACATTTCGCTTTTATGGGTGGAATTCTGAAGCAGGAACAGGAACTTTTAGCATCGACAATGTAAATTTTATCGGAAGCTCTTCTTTGGCAACAAGCGTTGCTGAAAAAAACAATACACCTATTAATCTGTATCCAAACCCAACTTCAACCGGAATTGTTACACTTGATTTAATGGAAGCTATTGGGAAGTCAACCATTATCGTTTACGACATTGTTGGCAGTGTTGTTTTCACAAAAGAGGCGAAAGCAAATACAAAACAAGCAATTGATTTGTCGAACCATGCTAACGGAAGTTATTTTGTGACCGTTAAAAATGATACTGAAACAATTACTAAAAAAATTATTGTTGCTAAATAAATTTTAGCAACTCATTAGGAAACGTCAAGAGCAAACCTCTTGACGTTTTTGTTTTTATCTTTGTAATACACTTGGAAAAATCTGAACACATATCCTCTCTTGTAAAAGCTCTTCCCCATAATCCGGGCGTTTATCAATATTATGATGTTGAAGGAAAAATCATCTATGTTGGAAAAGCAAAAAACCTAAAGAAAAGAGTTTCTTCGTACTTCAACAAAGATCAATCGGAAAACGGGAAAACACAAATTCTTGTAAAAAAGATTGTCGATATCAAATTCATTATTGTTGACACCGAACTGGACGCGCTTCTTCTTGAAAACAATCTCATAAAAAAATACCAGCCCCGTTATAATGTTTTATTAAAAGACGACAAAACCTATCCGTGGATTTGCATTAAGAACGAACGCTTTCCTCGCGTATTTACAACACGCAACATTGTGAAAGACGGCTCCCTTTATTTTGGTCCGTACGCCTCTGTTAAAGTAATGCACACGGTTTTAGATTTGATAAAACAACTATTTAAATTGCGTAATTGCAACTTAAACTTATCAGAAGAAAATATCAAAGCAAAAAAATTTAAAGTATGTTTAGAATACCATATTGGTAATTGCAAAGCTCCCTGCATTGCCAATGAAAGTGAAGAAGAATACAATCAAACCATTGCCAACATTAAAGAAATTGTCAAAGGAAACATCAGCACCGTATCCAAACACTTAAAAACATTACTGAACGAACATGTTGGGAAGTTAGAATTTGAAAAAGCACACACCATCAAAGAAAAAATTGATGCCTTAGAAAAATTTCAAAGCAAATCAACAGTCGTTAGCCCTACCATTACTAACGTAGATGTTTTTTCAATTACATCGGATGAAAAAACGGCCTATGTCAATTTTTTAAAAGTAGTAAACGGGTCCATCATTCAAGGACATACCATTGAGTTGAAAAAGAAATTAGATGAAAGCAATCAAGAATTATTATCCCTTTCAATTGTGGAATTGCGCGAACGTTTTCATAGCGATGCCAAAGAAGTAATCGTTCCCTTTGAAATAGAAACTGAATTTCCAGGAATCGAATTCATCATCCCACAGCGAGGTGATAAAAAACATTTACTAGAACTTTCCGAAAGAAATGTAGAATATTACAAAAGGGAAAAAATAAAACAAGAAAGTCTGGTTGACCCCGAAAGACACACCAAACGCATTCTGGAACAAATGAAAAAAGATTTGCGCTTAACAGAAGAGCCCAGACACATTGAATGTTTCGACAACTCGAATTTTCAAGGAGCTTACCCTGTTGCTGCAATGACCGTTTTTAAAGATTGCAAACCCAGCAAAAAAGATTACCGTCATTTTAATATAAAGACAGTAGAAGGGCCAGACGATTTTGCTTCGATGGAAGAAATTATTTACAGAAGGTATAAACGTGTTCAAGAAGAAAATCTATCAATGCCACAACTAATTGTAATTGATGGTGGAAAAGGACAACTAACCTCTGCTTTGGAAAGTTTAGATAAACTAGGCTTGAGAGGCAAAGTAGCAATTATAGGAATTGCAAAAAAATTAGAAGAAATATATTTTCCTGGGGATTCTATTCCTTTGTATTTAGATAAGAGAAGCGAGTCGTTAAAAATAATTCAACAAATCAGAGATGAAGCACATCGCTTTGGGATTACACATCATCGAAGCAAGCGAGATAAAGGAACTTTAAAAACAGAGCTAACAGAAATAAAAGGAATAAGTGATACCTCCGCTCAAAAATTATTATCGCATTTCAAATCTGTAAAAAAAGTAAAAGAAGCTTCTGAAAATGAATTAGAAGGTGTTATAGGAAAAGCAAAGGCGAAAACAATTATCGATTACTATAAACAACAACCTTAAAATTGTCGTACAGCAACTTCTTCTTACCAGGATTCCACAAGTAGATAGAAACAATATCATTTGCATTATAAAATGCAGGAATGGTAAAATAAAACATTCCATTTTGAGCTTGCGTTTTCTCTTTGTAAAAATCACTCAACAAATAACTTTGATAGTATCTTGTTTTCCCTTCATTAGCAATTGTGAGAACCATTTTAATGCCTGAAATGTCGTCCGAAATAAAATCAACAGACGTTTTAACAGATATGTTTTCTTTGCTTTTTAGCTCGTTCGCTCCAACTTCATAAGACACACCGTATTCTGTTATGGAATCTAAAGATGCAGCAGATGAATGAAAAGGTTCCGAATAAACAATATTTACTGTTGCTTTAAAATGTCCGACCTCAGTATTTTCAAAATCTGAAAGTTCGTTCATCAAACATTTTTTCTTATCCAATTGAAGCAACTCTTCAACAGATTTCTTTTTTAATGTTTTACTTCTCTTATAGACCGTAATTTTCCCATTTCCAGCAAGTGGCTCAAGTACATAAGCTACTATGGGGTAATATTTTATTACATCTGAAAATAAAAATTGATCCTGAATAACCACATAATCCCACTTTGCCCAAAACAATGCAAGAGCTGCATTGTCCCTGTTGGTCTGATAAACCGTATATCCTTTTCTGTTCATCATATACAATGGAATATTTGTAGAGTATGCATCAATCACTAACATTCTCGCATCTTTTGAAATTCCGATGGAATCCAAAAAGCTTTCTGCCCCCTCAAAATTTCTTCTGGTAATTTCCGCCCTGTCTAAGTTATTATATGCATATCTATCAAACTGATTTTTTCTGGAATCTCCATACATAAACATAATGCAAATGAAAGTAATAAAAAAGAAACCCAATATTCGACTCTGTTTTCCAATATCAACATTCTGAATGGAAAGCAGGAATAGTAAAACAATAGGAACAAAAAGCGAATCCAAAAAATAATAATCGTGATCAAAATATTGACAGGCCATCAATAAAAAATAAAGCACCGCTCCTCCTCCAACAATAAATAGGCTGAACCACATTTCCTTATTTTTCAAGAACTTGTTTTTTCTTACTGCAATTATGGTGCAAGCCATTGATATGAAAAGTAAGACGTAATGCCAAAAAGTAAAGTATTGAAATAGCCAATGCTGGTAAATAAATTTTATGATTATTGCCAATTCACGAAAACTTTTTGCCGGGAGAAATCTATCCAAGAACATATTGCCATAAAGAAGCCCTAGGTGAACATTGTACAAATAATATCCTACAAAGAGTCCAAAGGTCAAAAGAAATCCAAATAATTCGTGACGAATAATTTTCCTCTGCTGAAATGCCCAATAGATTTGTTGAAGAAGTAAACCAAAAATAAAAACGAAAAATGGAAAACGAATCATTGCTGCTAGAAAAAAGAAAAAGATGCTTATGAAAAAATCTTTTTTCTTTCCTTCCGACTTATAG
>Ga0163151_10001459_pt1 | contig 39558 bp, 34 predicted proteins | sample OliLakLV19MP5IB2_FD_145596 | JGI IMG/M metagenome (GOLD analysis project Ga0163151, IMG submission 145596) | Freshwater microbial mat bacterial communities from Lake Vanda, McMurdo Dry Valleys, Antarctica - Oligotrophic Lake LV.19.MP5.IB-2 | ecosystem: Environmental > Aquatic > Freshwater >... | reverse complement strand
CGATGCACGCATGTGCTTTGAGCGGCATGCAACTTCCAAAATAAAAAAAGCCGATGATCTATTTAAGATTACCACCATGGGATTTCGGGGAGAAGCCATGGCATCGATTGCCGGAGTTGCACAGGTAGAACTGAAAACAAAACGCAAAAGCGATGAACTAGGAACAGAAATAGAAATAGAAGGCAGTGAATTAAAAAATCAAACTTCCTGTCAGACCCAGCAGGGAACGAGCATCAGCGTTAAAAATCTTTTTTTCAATGTTCCTGCGCGCAGAAACTTTTTAAAGTCCGATTCCGTTGAGCTACGACATATCATAGAAGAGTTCCAAAGAGTTGCCATCGCGCATCCCGAGATTGCACTATCGCTACATCACAATAAATCTGAATTATTTCATTTACAAAAAGGTACGCTGCGCCAGCGGTTGGTAGGAATTTTTGGCGATAGTTATAATCAACGTTTAGTACCTGTGCACGAAGACACCACCATTGTAAATGTTACAGGATTTATTGGCAAGCCTGAGTTTGCTCGCAAAACAAGAGGAGAGCAATTTTTTTTCGTGAACAACCGATTTATTAAAAGCTCCTACTTACATCATGCCATACAAAATGCGTATGACCAACTACTTCCGAAGGATGCTTTTCCATCGTATTTTATCAATATGGAGATTGATCCAAAAGCCATCGATGTAAATATTCATCCTACCAAAACAGAAATAAAGTTTGAAGACGAACGATCGGTGTACACCATTGTTCGATCTGCCGTAAAACAATCGCTGGGAAAATATAACATTGCGCCTTCGCTGGATTTTGATCAGGAGATTAGCATACCTATTCCTCAAAATAAATCCAGAGAAGAGATTTTGATGAATCCCCCAAAAATAAAAATTGATAAAAATTATAATCCCTTCAAGGAAGAAGAGAAAAAAAATGAACGCAGAAGAGAGCCCTTTCCTTTTTCCACTCCAGAAAAAGAAGTAACGCCAGCGCGAGAGACATACATACATAACGAAGAAGTGGTTTCTCAACAAGAAGAGTCGCAGCAGGAGTTTAATATTGAAGGAGAAAAAACTAACAAGACTGCCGCCTACCAGCTTCACAACAAATATATTTTGGCGCATATAAAAACGGGCATGATTGTGATTGACCAACAAGCAGCACACGAACGCATTTTATTTGAAAACTACCTAGAGATGGTAGAAAAACATAAAGGCGTATCGCAGCAGCAATTGTTTCCACAAACGTTAGAATTTTCTGCAGCAGACACAGTAATTCTTAAGGAGCTGAACGATGAACTGCAAGGTCTTGGGTTTGACATAAACGAGTTTGGAAAAAATTCATTTATAGTTCACGGCATTCCGGCTGATATGGGCGAACAAAATGTTTTTGATCTTTTAGAAAAATTAATTGAAGATTATAAATCCTCGCAAGGAAATAAAGCAGAGATACGAGCTGCCAAAAAAGAAATAGTTGCCAAAGCCATGGCCAAAAATTTATCCATCCGCTCGGGCGTGCCGCTCACCAAAGAAGAAATGAGCCACATGGTTGATGAATTATTCTCTTGCAAGATGCCCTACGCATCGCCTACAGGCAAACCAACATTAATTACCATTGCCATTGATGAGTTGGAAAAGAAATTTAAGAAGTAAAAAGTTGAGGCTAAGGTTGAGGCTAAGGCGGAGGCAGTAAAAGTGAATAATGAAGATATGGAATTATTAAAATAAAAATGAAATACAAAGACTTTACAGATTTTCCGGTATGGCAGAAAGGGTTAAGTCTAGTACTTAAGGTATATGCTATAACCAAAGAATATCCTCCCGATGAAAGATTTGGATTAATAAGCGATATGCGCAGGGCATCTAATTCCATTACACAAAATATTGCCGAAGGTTTTGGAAGGGAAGGCAGTAAAGACAAATCAAATTTTTATAAAATAGCTAGAGGGGGCGCATATGAAATAATAAGTCAAACTTTAGTAAGTTCTGCTTTAGGCTTCTGCAAAAGCGATGACAAAGAAAATATTGTTGTAGCTTGCCGTTCAATTATTGAAGAATTAAACTATATCATTAAATACTTAAAAGAAAAAAGCAATCGCATTCCTCAACCTTAAACTAAGCCTAATCCTCTGGATATTCTATGTCTGACGAATACCGCCCCTCCGGATTTAATGTGTTGCCAACGGTAATAAAAAATCTGTTGATTATCAACGGACTTTTTTTCCTTGCCACCCTAGTTTTTGAATTAAAACTACATATTGACCTAACAAACATTTTAGGGCTACACTATTTCTTTTCCGAAGAATTTAGACCTTACCAGTTGGTTACCTACATGTTTATGCATGGGAGTTTTGGGCATATTTTCTTTAACATGTTTGCGCTGTGGATGTTTGGTAATATCTTGGAAAATGTGTGGGGGCCAAAACGATTTTTAATCTATTACTTAGTTTGCGGCATTGGAGCAATACTATTGCACTATACCATTCACTATTTTGAAATACAGCCTACCATAACTGCGTTAAACAACTACATTGCCGATCCAAGTGGCGATGCGTTTAAATATCTTTTTGATAAAGGCACACTTGATTTTTCCGGCATACGTGATAAAAATACGTTTCAAGATTTACTTAACAACTACCAATCCTTACTAGCGTCTGGCGAAACCGGCAAAGCTTTACATGCATCCGTAATTTTTGTAGAAGAATACAAACGTGTATTTTTAAATGCTCCAGTGGTGGTGGGAGCATCGGGCTCTGTATTTGGATTGTTACTTGCCTTTGGCATGATGTTTCCCGACTCCAAAATTTACATGTACTTTTTATTCCCTATTAAAGCAAAATACTTTGTAATACTATACGGTGCTATCGAATTATTTGGAGCCGTAAATAATTCCCAAACCGATAACATTGCACACTACGCACACTTAGGCGGCATGCTCTTTGGTTTTTTCCTTATTAAATATTGGAAGAAAAAAAGAAGTTTTTAAAAAAGTTGTGACCAGTACTTGAACAATAAGGTAACCTGTTTTTCATTCTCTATTATTGCAGGCTGACAAAATAATTTAGACAAGAAAAATGTTATTAAAAACCTTTATTACTATTCGTGAATGTTAAGCTGTGAAAAACGGTGTAAATTATTGAAGAAATGAAACTCTACATCAAAAACATGGTGTGTAGTCGCTGCAAAATGGTAGTAAGGTCTGAGTTAGAAAAACTTAGGCTTACTCCCATAACGGTTGAGTTGGGCGAAGTTGAGTTACAGGAAGAAACCATAGAAAATCAAAAAGCAGCCCTACAAAGCAACTTGAATCTTTTGGGCTTTGAGATTATTGATGATAAAAATAGTAAGACCATTGAAAAGATAAAAAATCTAATTATTGATTTGGTTCACTATAAAAACAACGAACTTACAGTAAACTTATCAGAATATATATCTCAAAATCTATTACAGGATTACAATACGTTGAGCAATCTTTTTTCTGAAGTGGCTAACACAACTATAGAAAAGTATTTCATTTCTCAAAAAATTGAGAAGGTAAAAGAACTATTAATGTATGATGAGCTTTCATTAAGTGAAATAGCTATTAAGCTAAACTATAGTAGCGTAGGCTATTTAAGTAATCAATTCAAAAAGGTTATAGGCTTTTCACCAAGTTATTTTAAGCAATTAAAGGTCAATAAGCGAAAGCAAATCGAAGATTTGTAAATCTTACAAATCATTCCCAAAATTTTGTAATAGCCGAGTCGATTTTAGTAAAGACATTTGCTACATAAAGTCTGTCACTAAAATTTTTAAAAATGAAACACATATATCAAATACAAGGAATGACCTGTACGGGTTGTCGTAATCACGTTAAAGAAGCACTTAATTCTGTAAAGGGTATTAGTAATGCCACCGTTGATTTAAAAAACGGAACTGCGTCTATTGAAATGAACTCGCCTATTCATTTACAAACATTTCAAGACGCATTAAATAAAATTAAAGGTAATTATACCATATCCTTACCTGATAATGGCCACCATCATCAGGTAAAAAAAATTGAACCAATAAAAGGAGAAGGCACTGGCACATTCTATTGCCCAATGCACTGCGAAGGAGATAAAACCTATGATAATGCTAGCAATTGTCCGGTATGTGGAATGGATTTAGTCGAAGAGAAAAATTTATCTACTACTGTAACTGAGCAATGGACCTGTCCAATGCACCCAGAAATTGTAAAAAAAGAGGCCGGCTCTTGTCCTATATGCGGAATGGATTTAGTGCCGCTAGAAGTTGATGTTTCAGCAGAAGAAAAAACTTATAAAAAATTACTTACAAAATTTTGGATTGCAACTGCATTCACGCTACCCATTTTCTTAATCGCAATGAGCGAAATGCTTGCTCATAATCCACTATATGATGTAATGGAACAAAAAAATTGGAACTGGATTCAGTTCGCATTATCCATTCCAGTTGTGTTTTATGCTACTTGGATGTTTTTTGAACGCGCCTATAAAAGTATAAAAACTTGGAATCTCAATATGTTCACGCTTATAGGTATTGGTGCTGGCGTAGCTTGGCTGTTTAGTGTATTTGGTATGTTTTTTCCAGATGTTTTTCCAAACCAATTCAGAACAGAATCTGGTGCAGTTCATGTATATTTTGAAGCTGCAACGGTTATTCTAACGCTTGTACTTTTAGGACAACTTTTAGAAGCACGTGCGCATAGTAAAACCAATTCAGCAGTAAAAGAATTGTTGAAGTTAGCGCCCAACAAAGCCACAAAAATAGTAGATGGTGGAGAAATCGAAGTAAGCATCGACAACATAAAATTGAACGATATTCTAAAAGTAAAACCAGGCGATAAAATTCCTGTGGATGGTGTGATAACAGAAGGAGACACAACTATTGATGAATCTATGATTACTGGAGAGCCTATTCCTGTAAACAAATCGAAAGATGATAAAGTAAGTAGCGGAACAATTAATGGTAACCAAACCTTTTTAATGAGAGCTGAAAAAGTAGGTAGCGATACTTTACTATCTCAAATTATTCATATGGTCAATGATGCCAGTAGAAGTCGTGCACCAATTCAAAATTTAGCAGATAAAGTTTCAGGGTACTTTGTGCCTGTTGTAGTCATAATATCGTTATTAACCTTTGCTGTTTGGGTTATTTGGGGTCCAGAACCAGTTTATGTTTATGCGTTTATTAATGCTATTGCTGTCTTGATCATTGCTTGTCCTTGTGCATTAGGATTAGCTACACCAATGTCTGTAATGGTTGGTGTAGGTAAAGGCGCTCAAAATGGCGTATTGATTAAAAATGCTGAAGCTCTCGAAAAAATGGATAAGATAGACACCTTAATTATCGATAAAACAGGAACTATTACCGAAGGAAAACCAACCGTAGAAAAAGTAGGTTTTTTCAATGATATACTTAATGAAAGCCAAGTGCTTCAATACATTGTGTCATTAAACAACAATAGCGAACATCCACTAGCAGAGGCTACTGTTAAATATGGTAAAGAACAAAACGTTGAAATTTTAAAATCAGATTCATTTAGTGCAGTTACGGGGAAAGGTGTTGAAGCTACTATTAACGGTAAAAAGGTAGCGTTAGGAAATCCTAAAATGATGGAACATGCCAGTGCGGAAATAACTTCTCCAATGTTAGAAGAAGCAAAAACATATCAAAAACAAGGTAAAACTGTATCTTATCTGGCAATAGAAAAAACTGTTGTTGGTTATGTAATTATAGCTGATAAAATCAAGGAAACAAGTTCAAAAGCTATCAAAGCTCTTCAAGTAAAAGGCATTGCAGTAATAATGCTTACAGGCGATAATCACGATACAGCACAGGCAGTAGCATCCGAACTCAATCTTACAGATTTCAAAGCAAGTATGTTACCCGAAGATAAACTCAAAAAAGTAGAACAACTTCAGAAAAATGGAAAAGTAGTTGCCATGGCAGGCGATGGCATTAACGATGCACCCGCATTAGCAAAAAGTGATGTAGGTATAGCTATGGGTACAGGGACAGATGTTGCAATAGAAAGCGCAATGGTAACGTTGGTAAAAGGCGATTTACACGGCATTGTAAAAGCAATAAATTTAAGCAACACTGTAATGAAAAATATAAAGCAGAATTTATTTTTTGCACTTGTTTATAACACATTAGGTATTCCAATAGCAGCAGGAGTATTATTTCCTTTTTTCGGAATATTATTATCACCTATGATTGCAGCATTAGCTATGAGCTTCAGTTCGGTATCAGTTATTGCAAATGCTTTAAGATTAAGAAATATTAAAATATAGAAAAATGAGAAAACACATACTATTGCTAGCAGTATTAGTTGGAACAACGTCAATCCATATCTTGTTCGGTCAAAATGTGGTTCGATACGATTTAACAATTACAGATACTATTGTAAATTTTTCTGGTAAAGAAAAAAGAGCGATTGCAGTAAATGGACAAATTCCTATGCCAACGTTAACTTTTACAGAAGGTGACATTGCAGAAATTGTAGTTCACAATAAGTTAAAAGAAAGCACGTCTTTACATTGGCACGGAGTATTTCTTCCCAACAAAGAAGATGGCGTTCCATATTTAACTCAAATGCCTATTGAACCCAATGAAACATTTACCTATCGATTTCCTATTATTCAAAGTGGCACACATTGGTATCACAGTCACCGCGGACTGCAAGAGCAGATAGGAATGTATGGTTCGTTGGTTTTGTTGAAGAAAAAAAACGACCCAACATTTAGAAAAGGGATTGACGATTTGCCTGAAGTTCCAATTGTTTTAAGCGAATGGACAGATTTAAAACCTGAAAATGTGCATCGAATGTTACACAATGCTAATGATTGGTCAGCAATTAAAAAAGGCACAGTTCAAAGTTATTCCGAAGCTATAAAGGCTGGATATTTCAAAACCAAATTAGTAAACGAATGGAAACGTATGTTGGCAATGGATGTTAGCGATGTATATTATGATAAATTTCTTATCAACGGTAAAAATGAAAGTCAGTTGTCTCAATTCAATGGTGGCGACAAAGTACGTTTACGCATTTCAAATGGAGGAGCTTCATCCTATTTTTGGCTCACGTATGCAGGTGGAAAAATGACAGTCATAGCCAATGATGGCAATGATGTTGAGCCTATTGAAGTTGATAGATTTATAATTGGTGTTTCAGAAACTTATGATATTATTATTACAATTCCTGCAAACAACACAGCTTATGAGTTTTTAGCAACACCTGAAGACCGTACAAAATCAGCTTCCATTTATTTAGGAAATGGGAAAATACAGTTTAAAAGCAGAATGCCAAAACTAAAGTATTTTGAAGGAATGAAAATGATGAATGGTATGATGAATATGGACGGAAGCATGGATGATATGGGAATGGATATGAGCCTTCAGCAAATGGATATGAATACTGTGATGTATCCAGAAATTACTGGAAGCAATGAAGATAAAAAGGGTAACGAAATGCAGATGAATGGCGAAATAGGCCATTCAAAACACAATAGGAGTAACGCAAATGATTTGATAACACTCAATTATGCAATGCTTCGTGCACCGAATCCAACTACGCTACTAAAAGATGCACCAGTAAGAAAATTACGTTTCGAACTCTCTGGAAATATGAATCGCTATGTATGGAGTATGGACAATAAAGTATTAGCAGAAACCGACAAAATCCTTATTAAAAAAGGCGAAAATGTTTGCATTGTTTTATATAATGGCTCTATGATGCGACACCCAATGCATTTACACGGACACGATTTTAGAGTATTAAATGGTCAAGGCGAGTATGCACCACTTAAAAATGTTTTGGATATTATGCCAATGGAAACCGATACCATAGAATTTGCCGCGAACGTTGAAGGCGATTGGTTTTTTCATTGTCATATCTTATATCATATGATGGCGGGGATGAATCGTGTGTTTTCGTATGAAATACAAGAACCAAATCCGTATTTGCCCAATAAAAAATGGGCGTACAAAAAACTACAAGCAGAAAGCAACAAACTTCACTTCATGGTAGAAAATGACTTTGCATCCAACGGAAATGACGGAAAGACAATGTTGCAAAATACACGTTGGAGTTTTGGAACAGAATGGCGTTTGGGTTATCACGATAAGCACGGGTATGAAACAGAAACGCACATTGGACGATACATTGGCAAAATGCAATGGCTTATGCCTTTTGTTGGTTTTGATTGGCGATATAGAAAAACAGGAATTGGTGAACAGGAAACCAACGTGTTTGAACAAACTAATACAAAAGACAATCGCAATTTAGTAAGTGTTGGTTTTAATTATACACTACCAATGCTATTAATTTTTCAAGCAGAAGTATTTCATAATGGCGATGTACGCTTACAGTTAATTCGTGAAGATATACCCCTTTCGCAAAGATTAAGATGGGCATTTATGGCAAATACTGACAAAGAATATATGACAGGATTTAAGTATATCGTTACTAGAAATATAGGTATTACAACTCATTACGATAGCGATATGGGAATTGGATTTGGTGCGACTTTGAACTATTGACAACTGAAATGCCAACGCTAAAAGTGTTCTATTCATCTATAAATCCTGACCAGCGCGGAACGCTAACTCAGTAAATCAAGTGTAAAATAACTACCTTGCACAAAAAACATTACTGTGCAAGAATATATTTCCAAACATGATAATTTAAGCTACAGTTTAGTTTCAAAAAAAATTTACCCCCTTATTTATTTTTGTTACCTTAATACTATGTATGTGCACTACTAGCAGAGCATAGCTTAACCAAGTTGTAAGTATCTACACTATTTAATTAGTGTGCTGGATTTGAAAAAGTTTCTATGCATAAAACAATAAAATACCTAACAAGCATTTATATGATAAAGCCTATTAAGATTGCAATTACAGCACTAGTATTTATGTGTGTAACACAAATTGTTTTTGCTCAAAAAGATTCTGCTAAGCTGAATTTAGATTCCGTAAACAATTCCGTACTTGCAGCATATAATGCCAAGTTAATAACCATTGAGAAACAACGCATCGAAGATTCCACTAAAAGAGTTGAGTTAGAAAGCCAGCTAAATGAATTAAAAACTACCGACAACATAAAAAAAGTAGAACTACAAAAACAGCTAGACTCATTAAGCGAAAAAGAAAATTTAAGAGTTGAAAATAAAAAAACGGAGATAGATAAATTACGCCTTACTGCAAAATCATTTCCGGTAAATGGATTTTTTATGGATACTCTTTTTTTCATCTATAGCAAACTAGGAAGTTTCTCGGCACAGGACCGAGCAAGTGCTGTAACAGAAAGAATAAAAAAGTTGGCAAAGGATTTTCAATTTGAACCTAATTCATTAATTGTATCAGAGTCAGAATCTACGGTAGATGTAATGTATGGTGAAGCCACCATCCTAAGCGTATCCGAAAACGATGCCATTTGGAGCAACAAATCTAAACTGGAATTAGCCAATAGCAATAAGGCAATTATAAGCAGTGCTATCTTAAAATATAAAGACGAAACTAGCTATTCCACCCTAGCAAAAGAAATTGGTCTGGCTTTGCTTGTTCTGCTAATCATTGGATTATTAATTTATTATTTAAGAAAATTATTTAAGTGGACGGCATCTGTAATTGAAAGAAACGAAGGGAAGCGAATTAATGGAATTAAAATCAAAAATTACACTTTGTTCGATGCTAAACAACAAACAAATACTATCCTTTCTATTAATACAATTACAAAATGGCTCTTATTAATTTTATTGCTATACATTTCGCTGCCTGTACTCTTTGGAATATTCCCCTGGTCCAAAAATTTTGCAAATACATTATTTGGCTACATTCTTAATCCTGCCAAACGCATTGCGTTGGGAGTGTGGAATTATATTCCTAACCTCATTACCATTATTGTTATTGTTTTCATATTTCGCTATGCATTAAGAGGTGTTCGTTTTCTTAAATATGAAATAGAAAGAGGAAACCTGAAAGTGCCGGGCTTCTACCCCGATTGGGCAAATCCAACCTACCAAATAATAAAAACTATCATTTATGCTTTTATGGCCATTGTCATATTTCCGTATTTACCCGGAAGTGATTCCCCTGTTTTCCAGGGTGTATCTGTATTTCTTGGTGTGCTATTTACTTTTGGATCTTCAGGCTCATTATCAAACGTTGTTGCAGGACTCGTATTAACCTACATGCGTTTATTTAGAATTGGCGATCGAGTCCAACTGGGTGATGTAGTTGGGGATGTGATTGAAAAATCATTGTTAGTCACTCGAATCAGGACCATAAAAAACGAAATTATCTCCATCCCAAATTCTACCGTTATGGGAAGCCACACCATCAACTTTAGCAGTGATGTAACAGAAAACGGATTGATTATGCACACAACTGTAACCATTGGCTACGATGTACCTTGGAAAAAAATGCACCAGGCATTGTTAAATGCAGCAGAAAGAACAGAGTTGCTTTTAAAAGAACCTAAACCTTTTGTACTACAAACCAGTCTGGATGATTTTTATGTTTCCTATCAGATAAACGCCTATACAAAAGAGCCAAACAAGCAGGCAAACATTTATTCTCAACTTCATGCAAACATTCAGGATTGCTGCAATGAATCCGGCATAGAAATATTATCCCCTCATTACCGATCTGCCAGAGATGGAAACGCTACATCCATACCAGTAGATTACCTTGATAAAAATTACAAAGCACCTAGCTTTAATGTAAACATTAATAAAGACGAAAAATAATGCAAGAAAATATTGAACGCTACTTATTCAACCCTGTTGTAGGAAAATTTGCTACCATTATTATTGGTGTTGCTATCATTTGGATGGTAATAAAAGTGCTGCAACGAAATTTATTTTCTAAGATTCAAGATAACGACAGCCGTTACAGAGCTAAAAAGTTTGGAAGCTTTATTGGATATTTTCTAACTCTGGTACTTTTAATTGTTGTCTTCAGCGATAAGCTTGGCGGATTAACAGTGGCACTGGGCGTTGCAGGTGCAGGAATTGCATTTGCTTTACAAGAAGTAATAGCATCCTTTGCAGGCTGGCTCGCTATCATGTTTGGAGGTTTTTATAAATCAGGCGATCGAGTTCAAGTGGGCGGCATTAAAGGTGATGTGATGGACATTGGAGTTTTACGCACCACCATCATGGAAACCGGACAATGGGTGGATGGCGATCTTTACAATGGCAGAATCGTACTTATTGCCAACAGTTTTATTTTCAAAGAACCGGTATTTAATTATTCTGGCGATTTTCCTTTTTTATGGGACGAAATAAAAATTCCTATCCAATATGGAAGCAACTATGATAAAGTAAAAGAAATTTTACTAGCGGTTGGAAAAAATGTAGCTGGCGACCTTACGCAACAATCCAAAAATAGATGGGCCGAGCTTCAGAATAAATTTATGCTAGAAGATGCGCAAACAGAACCGATGGTATCACTAATCGCAAATGATAACTGGGTAGAATATACCTTGCGCTATGTGGTAGACTACAAAAAAAGACGGGTTACCAAAACGGAACTATTCGCCAGAATACTTAAAGAGGTAGATGCCACCAAAGGGGAAATTAAGTTTGCCTCTGCTACATTCCAATTAGCAGGAGCACCTGAATTTAATGTGAATATAAAAAAGTAAAAAGCTACTACAAACCATCTCAAAATATACATGGGCTGGGTAAAAAATCTCCATAATTAAAACCACGAATACCCACCAATTATTTCGTGTTATACCATTACTGATTATATATTAGTCCATAACATTTGGTATAATGCCGATCAAGTACAAATTATACTTGGACTAAAAAATATGAAGCATCGGTATTAATTAGAGAAATTCGTGGCTGAATTTACTCTTAAGATAAGTTATAGGAAGAAATTTCCTTTCTTGCTTTTTCGTACTCGTTCAAAATATCTGTAACAATTTCTTTTACCGGTTTAATATCATTCAACATCGCACTCACCTGCCCTATTTCCAACTCTCCTTCTTCTAAGTCGCCCTCAAACATTCCTTTTTTAGCTCGTGCACGTCCTAAAATTATTTTTAATTCATCTACAGATGCGCCTTTGTCTTCCGCTTCTTGAACAAGGATTTGGAATTTATTTTTTATCAATCGTACCGGCACTATTTTTTTAAACGAAAGCTGTGTATCTCCTTCACCGGACTCTATGATTTTATTTTTAAAATTAATATGATTCGAAGATTCCTCTGAGGCTGCGAAACGAGATCCGATCTGAACACCATCCGCTCCCAATGCCATAGCGGCAAGCATTTGTCTGCCCGAAGCTATTCCACCCGCAGCAATCACAGGAATGGTAACTGCGCTTTTAACTAGGGGAATTAAAACCATGGTGGTTGTTTCTTCACGACCATTATGCCCGCCTGCTTCAAAGCCCTCGGCAACCACCGCATCACATCCTGCATCTTCACATTTTTTTGCAAACTTGGCGCTCGACACAACGTGCACCACGGTTATCCCTCTATCCTTCAACCAGCTAGTCCAAGTTTTTGGATTCCCTGCCGATGTAAAAACAATTTTTACTCCTTCCTCAACAATGATATTCATTATTTTATCAATATCGGGGTAAAGCAAAGGAACGTTTACACCAAAAGGTTTACCTGTAGCTTCTTTACATTTTACAATGTGCTTTCTAAGTACATCGGGATACATCGAACCTGCCCCTATTAACCCTAAACAACCAGAATTTGATGCTGCCGATGCAAGCCTCCAACCACTGGTCCAAATCATCCCTGCTTGGATAATAGGGTGCTGAATTTTGAAGATTTCTGCAATTTTGTTCATCCTAAAAATGTGTTATCTTTGTACCTATAATTATTACGCAATATACAAAGTCAAGTGAAACAATAATCTTCTTGATTTCGTATAATTTTGTAGCTTTTATTTAATATAATGAGAAAAATTGCGCTATTACTAAGTTTTCTATTTTTTACCACACTGGTATTTTCTCAATACAATATTGATTATGGTGTGATGGTAGGCGCTGCCAATTACCTAGGTGAAATTGGAGGAAAAGAAAAAACTAGAAGAGACTTCATTTTGGATATGAAGCTCTCTCAAACTAAAAGTGCTTTTGCTGGTTTCTACAGATATAAATTACATCCCGACCTTTTAGTGCGCGCAAGCGCAGGTTGGTACCGCATTTCGGGTGCAGATAAGTTTTCTACTAATCCAGCACGTGTGGGTAGGAATTTGAGTTTTAGAAATGATATTATAGAGACAAGTGTGGTTGGTCAATATATTTTTTATGATATTGCTGACTTAGGCAGAACGTATAGGTACCGCAATGATTTTAAAGCATACGTGTTTACCGGAGTTGCTGCTGCCTATCATAATCCAAAAGCATTGTACAACGGTCAATGGGTAGCCTTACAACCCCTGCATACCGAAGGCCAGGGAATAGTACCTGATGCGCCAGCCCCTTATTCAAGATTTATTTTTGCTGCTCCAGCAGGCGCAGGTTTCTTTTTTACCATTTCAAAAATATACCGTATTGGCTGGGAGTTTAACTGGCGCACCGTATTTACAGATTACTTAGATGATGTTAGCACCGTGTATGCTGATCCTAATGTGTTAAAAAGCGATATGGCAAAGGACCTATCTAATAGAAACGATGAGTTAGTGTATGCCGATAATCCAGATTTACCACATCCTGCAAATTACTATCCTCATATAGAAAATGGGGAAATGAAATATCCTAAGCGAGGAGATTCCAAGCACAACGATTCATACCTAACTACTACGCTCAACTTTAGCTATTTAATTAAAGGGAAGAGCAAATTCGGTGCTGCGAAATACAAAACTTTCTTTGGAAGAAAATACAAAGGACGTACCATTCGCGCAAAGTTCTAATCTTATTTATTAAAAAATTGCCTTAGCTTGGAAAGCGGCTTGAAGATCAAAGTCATGCTGCCCGCCTTTAGCTCATTTATTTTCCAAGCCTTTCTATCTTCTAAATTTGCTTGAAGTCTGCTTTTTATGGTAACGTTGCTTAGACCACCGGTTTTCATTTTTACCAAAACCTGAGGAATATAAGAGGTAGTAATCTTGTATTTATATAACAAACGAAGCATCAGTTCATAATCTGCAGAGATTTTAAAACCAGTATTAAAGCATCCAAATTTCTCATAACAAAATCGTTTAACAAAAAAAGCTGGGTGAGGAGGCATCCAGCCTTTAAAAAATAAATCTGCACAATAGGGCTTCGACTTCCAATGGCGAATTATTTTATCTGAGTTGTCTCTTGATACATATTGCAAATCTCCGTAAATCGAATCAGCACCTGTAGAAACAAACTCAGCAACCACATTAGCAATTACATGTTGATTAGCATAAACATCGTCAGAATTTAATATTGCAATTACATCACCACTAGCCAAAGCAATACCTTTGTTGATAGCATAATACATGCCACTATCTTTTTCGGAAATCAGCTTAGAAATTTTACTTTTATATTTTTCAATAATCGCTAAGGTGTTGTCTGTCGATGCACCGTCAACAACTAGGTATTCAATATCAGAATGGCTTTGCGCTAACACAGATTTAATAGTAGCCTCAATAGTAGCTTCGCTATTATAACACACCGTAATTATTGAAACTTTCATCTACAGTTTAAATAGTTTTTTCCATAGTGCAAAGCTAAGCATCCTAAATACCCGCACCCCATCAGCGTGATTCGTCATACTAAAAAACTTTTCTGGATTTTGTTTTATTTTATTTACGTCCATATAATCGGCTAAGGAATTATCAAAGAAATCCATTCCTTCTTTTTTTATTTCTTTCATCCATTGATCGATGGGAGTGACAAAACCAAGCTTGTCTTTTCTGTTTTTGATTGGAATAGGTAAATATGCTTTTGCTGCTTCGCGAAGTAAATGCTTATTTACGCCTTTATGAATTTTATAAGCACCTGGGATATTAAAAACGTATTCTACCAAACGATGATCATCCGCAAAAGGAGTGCGCGCTTCCAAGGAATGCCACATGGAGGATCTATCTTCATATTTCAAATACATTTTCAATCTGGTGTCGGTAAAATCTTTTAGCAAGGCTTCATTTAACGAACCAGAACGACTTACATCCAACTCAGAACTCATACCGCCACCATGTAAATATTCTTTAATAACAGAGTCTTTCAAAAATTCATTTTGCTTAAAATAAGATTTATAAAACGACTGCTGAAGAGAAATTGGAATCAAAGATGAGAACTCTCTTTTCGTTAGGTCTCTAAATAGTTGCTTTAGATTAAAAGAAAAATTTCCATCAGCAGAAAGTTCAGCATACAGGTGTCCGATTTTTCCATGCTTTAACAATTCTTTCCAATACACGATGGAGTGCGAAAGGTATCCCCCAAACAGTTCATCTCCACCTTGCCCATCTAAAATTACTTTGATACCACTCTCCTTTGCCTTACGCATTAACTGAAACTGCCCATACGTGCCTGTAGAGCACACTGGAATATCTTGCGCATAATTTAAATCCGATAGGTCGCGCAACAAATCCGAAGCTGTTGGAGTCACACAATGCCATTCTGCCTGTGTTTGATCTACCACATACTTTGCCCACTTACTTTCATCAATGGATTGATTTGGAAAAGTAAGGGTGAATAATTTTAATTTCCCTCCTAGATTTACGTGATGCCCTGCTCCTGCCAAACTACCCATGATGCCTACAATGGCAGAGCTGTCAATGCCACCGCTTAAGCAAGAGCCGACAGGCACATCGGAGCGTAAACGTAATTTTACAGAGTCAACCAACAGCTTTTCTGTCTCCTTTCGATATTCCTCAAAAGTTGATTTATTGAATTCTGAAAAATCTGTATTACTGTTTAACGTATAATACTTCCATTGCTTAAAAGAATTACTTGTCAAATCAATCTTAAAATTATGGGACGGCATCAACTCAAAAATATTTTGAAACATGTTTTCTTCACCCCGTTCAATAAACTGGATATCTCCGGTAAGAAAATCAGAAGCAACTTTAAAGTTTATACTCGTAACTACTTGGGGGAATTTTAATAACGCTTTTTGCTCCGAAGCAAAAGCAAACACATTTTTGTCTTTATAATAGTAAAAGGGTTTTACCCCTACTCTGTCTCTAGAGCCAAAGAGAAAATTATTTTTTACATCAAAAATCACAAAAGACCACATTCCATTAAAACGACTTACACATTCCTCTCCCCAAAATAAATAGGCTTGTAAAATAACTTCTGTATCTGTTTGGGTTTTAAAAGGAATTCCCTGCTGAGATAATTCTTGCCTAAGCTCTACATGATTATAAATTTCTCCATTATAAACAATCCATATTTTTTTCTCAACATCGCACATGGGCTGATGACCTAATTTACTTACATCGATGATGGACAATCTGCGATGACCAAGAACAAAACGCGTAGTGTCACTTTGAAAATCCGTAATAGCGCTTATTGGGGGGCTTTGATCTGATGAATTACGAACTTCTTCTGGAGTATCGTTACCAAAAAGCGAAAATGTTTCAGAGCCATCAAAAAGTAAATACCCTTCTCCATCCGGGCCGCGATGACGAATAGCATCGTTCATATTTTTGACGTGCTGCGTTATCCCAGGAATCTTTTCACTCAAACTAACTATGCCTGTTATTCCACACATATCAAATTATTGCTTTATACATTTTTGATATACCTGATCAAACTGCGATGAGACCGCTTCGTAGCTGAAATTATTTGTTGCATACGCACGTATCTCCTGTTTATTGAAGAGATGTAACTCGTTCATTGCTTTTAAAGTAGCGTTCGCAAATGCATTAACATCGCCTGCCTTTACCGCAAAACCTCTACCCTCTTTAACATGCTCTCCTATTCCATGCATGTTTGAACCAACAACCGGTAACCCACTTGCAAAAGCCTCAATCATGACACAGGGCATATTATCGTAATTACTGAAAAGTAAAAACAAATCTGACTGCTTCATTTTCTCAGCCACTTCGGCACTGGACTTTGTGCCTAGAAAAAAAACATGCTTATTTAGTAAATTATTTTCTGTAGCTACCTTTTCCAACTTCTCTCTATCCGGACCATCTCCTACAATGTGAAATTCAAAATCTGACCGTGATTTAGAAATTTCTCCGACTGCTTGAATCATTCCAGAAACATTTTTTGCTCTGTCGTCCAGATTTGAAACGTGTAATAAAATTATTTTTTCGTGTTCAATATTTTTTTCTAGGACTGAAAACAAACTTACATCCACTACATTGGGAATAATTGAGTAATTATTTTTTAAGCCATGACTAAGCATGGCATCTTTCAAACTCTTGCTTACTGTTGATACAGCTTTTGCATTATTAATAGCTGCTTTAGTTATCCATTTTTTTAGAAACCCTTTATAGGCTCCGTCTTCGGGCAAATAGCCAGACCATTGTTCTGAGATAACTGTCGGGGCATTAAATTTTTTAGCTAAAAGCGAGGTTCTAGACAGCACATGAATATGAGATATGTCCGGATTCCCAAACTTATTTTTAATTACCTCCGCTCCTATTTTTCCTGCAACGAGATAACGAAAAAATTTGACTACAGAAGAGTATATCGGAATAGGAAGCACAGAATTGTTGTAGTAGACGCATATTGTAAGTATTTTGTCTTCCTGCGACTCTACTATTTCATACAACGTATCCTTCAAATTTGGGTCCGCATTCACATACAATACGGCTACTTGATGTTTCATTGCTACTGCCAGCGCGTGCCTTTTAATAAAAATACCATTCAACGCATCTGTACGATTAGGGTACCAGCGTGGAATAAATAATATTTTTAAAGGGTTGCTCAAGCTAGCTGTTTAAGATAAAATTGAAACGAGCAATTGATAAAAGTATTTCAAAAAATAATATTTAATAATATAGCCTCAACAAGACAGCTACAAAAGCTTTTTATATTTCAGTCGAATAGAGTTTCCAATTACAACTACATCAGAAAATGCCATAGTTAATGCTCCAATCATAGGGCTTAAAAATCCCGCAGCAGCAATTGGAATAGCAACTACGTTATAAAAGAATGCCCAAAAAAGATTTTGCTTAATTGTTTTAAGGGTATGCTTACTAATTAAATATGCGGTTTGAAGCTGTGAAAGATCTTTTTCATTTAGTAAAACTATTTGTGCTGAATGTATCGCTACCTGCGAAGCATTGCCAATAGATATTCCTACAGATGCTTTTGCAAGCGCAGGCGCATCGTTAATGCCATCGCCAACCATGGCGGTATGTCCTTGAGCTGAAAAGGAATCAATTAATTTTAGCTTTTGTTCCGGCAATTGTTCACTATATACTTTATCAATAGCAAGTGTATGAGCCATCTCATCACATCTATTTTTTTTATCTCCGCTAACCATAATAGGTTCTATTCCTTGATATTTGAAAAAATGAATGGTTTCCTTTGCTTGAATTTTAATTTCATCAACTAAATCAATCATACCTACTAAGGATTCATTCCGGAGTATATAGAGCGAATGAAAATCATCCTTAGTTAAATGAGCAGCAACTCTATAAGAACCTACTTGCCATAAAATTCCGTCATTTGTTTTAGCAGACATTCCAGTGCCTTTATTTTCTTTCACTTCCAATAATGAAATTGGGCTATGCGATTTATTTTTCAATTCATTTACAATTGATTTAGCAATCGGGTGCGAAGAATGCTGCTCGATCTGATAGAGTAAAGCTTCTACTTCTTCACGTTTTATTTCACCAACAATGTGAATATTATTAATCTTAAAATTCCCAGTTGTAAGTGTTCCCGTTTTGTCAAATACAATGCTTTGTGCTTTAGCAAATTCTTCTAACGAACTTCCTCCTTTGATAAGAATTCCTTTTTTTGCAGCTCTGCCTATTCCCACCATCACAGCGGTAGGTGTTGCTAAACCCATGGCACAGGGACATGAAATTACTAACACTGCAATGCTATTCATAAGTGCTTGCTGAGCAGAGATATGAATTGCAAAATATGAAATCACAAAAGTAAGGGCTGCAATTAGTAGTACTGCGGGTACAAAAATATTGCTGACTTTATCGCCTAACTTTTGAATAGAAGGTTTTGATTGCTGTGCATTTTTAACCAATTCAATAATTTTTGATAAAATGGTGTCCTTTCCAATTTTTTCTGCCAATATTTTTACGGATCCATCTATTACGATAGTTCCACCAATCACTTTGTCGCCTATTTGTTTGTTTACAGGAATACTTTCACCGGTAATCATTGATTCGTCTACCAAAAAAGTACCTGACAAAACGGATCCATCAACAGGAATTTTATCGCCCGTATTAACTAATAACACATCGCCTTTTTGAACTTCGCTAGTTTGAATTTCACTTATAATCTCCTTTCCCTCTTGCAAAATAATTTTTCGAGCTAGCGCTGTTTGCAGTTTTGTTAACTCTCCTATGGCTGTTGTAGTTTGTTTTATAGAGCGATGCTCAATAACATTTCCTAAAAGCACCAGCGTAATAATGGTGGCAGTAGTTTCATAAAAGAGGAAATTGTGAATCTCTTGTGTGCCTAGGTATAAAAAAGTCCCTGCTATACTATAGATAAATGCAGATGCTGATCCAATCATGATAAGCACATCCATATTAGGAGCACCTACCTTTAAAGAACTCCAGGCACTTTTTCCAAAATAGGTCAGCCCAATAATGAATACTGGAATACAAAGCATAAGCTGTACCCAGGGGTTATTTAGAAAAAAATCATGCGAAAAAAACATGTGTGAGAAAAATAAAACAACTGTAAACGGAATGGTAAAGAAAAATTTTTTCTCCAAGGAAGAGACTTTTTCTTGTTTTAATGCAAGCTCTTTAGTGCTTAACACTTTATATCCAGCTTTTCCTATTCCTTGAATGATAGCATCAAGTGCTGTTGCATCGGGAAGTAAGAAGCTGGCTTCACCGGTAGCAAAATTAACAGAGGGGTTATGCGCACCACTATTTTGAAGAACCTTATTGACTGTTTGTGCACAGTGCGCGCAAGTCATCCCTTCCACATTCAGAACTAGCTGAGCTTCTTCATGAACATGTTGGAGGGTGTACGAATCCATTTACATTAGGTAAACAGCATCATTACTACCTGCATTCAACTCAACAGATATGTGTTCCTGCATGGTGGTGGCTAAAGAAATTCCTACAAAATCCGCTTTAACAGGATAGGATCGGTGGTCGCGATTTACTAGCACAACAGCAACCAAACGTTTTACTGAGCATTTTAAAAAAGGTTCCAGTCCGTACAACATGGTGCGGCCAGAATCCAATACATCGTCTACCACTACCACTACTTTGTCATTTAATTTTTTTTCTGGTATATCTATAGTAGCTTTTTCGCTAAGAGGAGATTTTTTATTAATAATTATTTTTGCCATCTCAACTTTTATAGGGGAGATTTCTTCTAGTTTCTTTGCAAGTCTTTCAGCTAATAAGTATCCATTATTTACAATCCCTGCAATAACAATCTCTTTCTCCAGGTGATTGTTTTCGTATAGTTGGTACGCAATCCTATCAATCCGCTGTTGGATTTGCCTTGCACTGAGTATAAGAGTTTTAGAATTTGGCATGTGATATATTCAGGGTGCGAATATACGAATTTCGTACTTTCGTTTTAGCTTACTAAGATGGCACAGAAAACCAAAGCAAAAGTTAAAATCTCACATATTGAACCTAAAAAAGGTTCTGATAGCATTTACGCTGCCAGCCAAAAACGCAGATTCGTATTGGGTTTGATATTAGGAATGCTTGGATTTGTTTTATACTCCAACACTTTTTCGCATGGCTATGTGCTAGATGACTTTTCTGCCATAAAAGAAAATAACATAGTACGTCAAGGATTCAAAGCAATACCAGAAATATTTAACACCTCTTACCGGCAAGGCTACCTATCTGTTAAAGATGGACTTTACAGGCCCCTCTCGTTAACAACCTACGCAATAGAGTGGGAATTATTTCCTGATCAGCCTGGAGTAAGTCATTTTGCAAATGCTGTCCTTTATAGTCTTACCGGATTTCTTTTGTTTCAGATGCTTGCAATGCTGTTCTCGCTTCAACAGTCAAGCAAAACAAATAACTTAAATGAAACGATTGCCTTCCTGGCATCACTGCTTTTCATAGCACATCCTTTACATGTTGAAGTAGTGGCAAACATTAAAAGCAGAGATGAAATATTATGTTTTTTACTAGTGCTTGTTAGTTTTATTTATGTTTTCAAGTATGTAGCTATCGGAGGTAAAAAATATTTACTCGTTGCAATGCTTTCGTTTTTTCTTTCATTATTATCGAAAGAAACTTCCATTACCTTTCTTGCACTACTACCTCTTTCATTGCATTTTTTCTCTACGGCTTCATTGAAAAAAAATCTGGCATTAACTTCTATATTTCTTGGCACTTTTTTAACCTATTTATTAATTCGAAACCATGTTTTGCAGGGCGCCATCGCAGATAGCAGTGTATCTATTGCAGATAATTTACTGGTTGGCGCTAAAACGCTAAACACTCACCTTGGGACAGCATTTTATATTTTAGGATTATATGTTAAAATGCACTTTTTCCCACATCCTATGTCGTACGATTATTCATTTAATCAGATAGAAATTGTTGGATTAACTAATATATTTTCTATTCTTTCCATTCTGTTTTTTATTTGTCTGAGCTCTTATGCTGTTTTTATTTTGTATAAATCATTTAAGAATCGAACGGCTAATCCATTTTCATCCATCGTAGCATTTGGAATATTGTTTTTTTTAATTACCCTTTTCCTGTTTTCTAATTTAGTGCTAACCATTGGAACTTCCATGGGCGATCGACTCATGTATTTTCCTTCGCTTGGTTTTTGCATTGTCATAGCCGCCTTGCTGAGTAAACTTCCCGCCTTTCAACCTTCTTTAGATAAAAACAATAAAAATATTATTCCATTTGGAAATCTGGGCATAGGAATTGCGTTACTTATTATTTTGCCTTTTAGCATAAAAGCATACGCACGTAATAAAGATTGGAAAGATAATTTCACGCTGTACGCACACGATGTAAAAATTGTTCCCAATAGTGTAAAAGCGCACTATTACCTTGGGCTGGAGCTTATAAAAGTACAGGCAGATGCCGAGCAAGATCCAAACAAAAAGAAAGCCTTTTACGAAGAAGGTATTTTAGAATTGGAAAAAGCGGTAGCAATTCTTCCAACCTTTTCCAGCGCTTATACTCAAATGGGGGTTGCTTTTTACCGACTGAAGAATTTTGAAAAAGCTATAGAAAACTACAACAAAGCATCCTCGCTGAAACCGCAGGATGCCATTACGTTAAATAACATAGGCACGGTATATTTTGAATGGGGAAAATACAACGAAGCAGCAGAAAAATTTAGCAACGCAATACAAATTGACTCACGATTTGTAGATGCCTATATGAACTTAGGTAGCGTGTACGGCACCTTAAATAATTACGATAAGGCAATTGAAAGCTTTAATAGCGCTATAAAAAATGCACCGGATAATGCACGCGCTTATTATTACATTGCAATGACATACCAGAATAAAGGGGATAAAATTAATGCTGATAAGTACTATAAAATTGCAGCAAGCATGGACCCAAAATTTGCAATTCCAAAATAAATTACGTAGTTACTTTATTCACCCCTTTTTGCTAAATAATATTGCTCAAAAAAGGATTTGTACTCCGCCATTTTCTTTTCTTTATAAAAAATAGAAAAGTTATCGGGTGTGATAGGGAATATTTCATACTCCTTCCGCGCAATACCTTTGAATACTTTAGCGTCTTGATCGATTAGATCAAAATAATCTTTTGCCTTGGTTGAAGTAACAAAGCTTTTAATAATAATGATATGCGTTTCAGTTCCCATCATTATATTGCTGATGTCCAAATTAGATGAGTTAAAATAATCTGCATTAAAATTAGATACTCTTTTTTTAAAATCATCTACGTCAAGCTTTTTCGCATCCAGCACAATGATACATTGATGTTCGGCACTATCTTTAAATGAAAATAAAGGCTGCACAGTATCTTTTTTTACTGCAGGGCTTACTGGTATGTTTTTTATTCCTTTTAAATAATCTAACAATTCTTGGGCCTTTTCTTTGGCTTTGTCTTTTGGATATTTCGCTATTACACCTTGCAGTGCATTTTCATAATCGACTTTAGTTTGTGTTTTCCCTATGGAGTAAGCCCTAAGCATTGCAAACTTTGGCATGAGCTGGCTCGCACTGTAAAAAGAGTCTGCTTTACTTACCATCGCAATCACATCTCCATATTTGCCGGAGTTATAAGCAGCATAAGTATTTTCATAATAATCTTCAATTTCATTTCGAGATGCTTTCAGCAATTTCTGGTATTCCGGATTTTGAATAATTTTTGCGTACTCCGAATTTGGAAACTTAGATAATATTTTTTCTTTATAAATATTTGATCTTACGTCATTATTTTGCCCAATGTACAATCGATATAGCTGGTAGTATAAGTTGAGCGAATATTTATTATCAGGATACTTTGCTAAGAGCTCTTCAAATGTTTCTATGGCCTTCAATGGATCCTGTAAATCTTCTTTATATATATTTCCCAAGTCGTAATAGGCATCAATGATTTTCTTTTTAGAGTTTACCTTTTGCTCTTCTTTAAAAGGAATGTTTTTCAAATAGTAAGCGCGTGTTTTGTTATCTGCTATTTTTCCGGAAGCGGTATCTACCTTAACAGTATCCTGCACTTGCGTGGCCATGATAACTTCTTTGCTGTTTCTCCTCCAATCGTCCTCTAATGTACGATTGCCCCATTTTTTATAAAACTCCGCTACGCCCGAAAATTTAGACGTTGAATTATAAAAATACCACAGCCCCGGCCCGGTAGAATTTCCCCAAGGGTTATTCTCATTGAAAAGCGAACCTCCACCTGCTGCTTGATTTAGCGCTTTTATTTCATCGTCCTTTTTCTTTTGCTCTTCGTCTTTTACAAGTTTAGCGATAATACCGTCAATGATTTTACCAATCTGAACCGTATCCATGGTTGCTACTCGCAGCAAGCTGTCTTGGTGAGAAATAATGGTAATATCTTTAATCATAGCCGTAAGGCTTTCTTTTTTAATTCTTATCTGCTCATAGTCTACATAATCCTTAGGAAGAAAAGCCATGGTACTATCGTAGTATGCCTGCGAAGATTTGTAATTTTTTCTGTCAAAATAAATTTCTGCAATATTTAAAAAGCTAATGGCTTTTTGCCGGGTATTGGCAATGCTACTTAAAGCAGAAAGCTTGTAATAATCCAACGCAGTGTAAACGTCATTCTCCCTATATGAAATATTAGCTAGAGCAAAATAAATTTGATCTTTATATTCTTTATTCTTTTCATCTTTCAGCATTTTATGAAGTTCCTTTTTTAGCTCTTTGGTATTGGTGCCAGCCGTAACCTGAAACGTACGTGCTTTGGCTAATCGTGCATTAAACTCCATTTCGTAGGAAGGATGAAATTTAGCAGATCGAGAATAACTTTCCGAAGCTTTCTTGAGGTCGCCATCTTGTTCGTACAGCTGAGCAAGTATGAATAAATACCTGCCTCGAACTCTCTTTTTTTTCGTAAGCACCACAGCACGTTGTAGCGCCTCTTCTGCCTTCGCAAATTGCTCAGTTCGTAAATAATAATCAGAAAGTACCGATTGATAATCATCAATTAAGTACCTAGGCATTTTCTTATCGTGCTTTAATAAATCTAATATTGGTCCGGTTCTGATTACGCTATTCATTTGGTTGTAAGAGCGCACCAGCCATAAAAAAGCTTCGTACCTTGCCGGGTTGTTGGGATACATTTTTACTACGTATTCAAAAACCACTACGGCAGCATAATAATCCCGCTTGTAAAAATGCGCCCTGCCCATGGTCATATAATTTTCATCAATCCACCTACAATATTCTTTGTCTTTGATGAGCATGGAATGATACTGAATCACCTTGTTTGTTTTTTCTATAGCACGATCAAATAAGGCTTCATTGGCTTTTGCCGCTTTTTCATCAGCATATCTAAAAACAGGAAGTATCTTATCGTAATTGTCTTTATGGGCTTTATCTAAATTATAAATACCTTCATCTAAACTTACATTGGCCCAATAAAGACCGTTATAATGTGCAGCCAGGTTATGGAAGGTGCGGCTTGTAAACGTATTTTTCTTTTGAGAACATCCAGAAAAAAGTAAATAGATAGTCGCTAAAAAAGCAATGGGTAAAAAGAAGCGAGTATTTAGAGCAGATTTCATTATTTATCAGGAGCTTTATAACTGAAAACGGGCAAAAATATTGTGTTTTTTAGGCATATCTAATTCAGGTTCGAAATTAATGATTTTCAGGCGATAACGATGCAGCCTAAATATGTTGACAAACAAGTAATTTTGGCAATATCATTTCGAAACTTCCGCTGGATATAAATTATTGTCGACATTAGCGGCATTATTTAAATATATTTCCTGAAATAAATACATCTAATGCCATGAGCTGGATAAAAACTATCCCTTACGAAGAAGCTGATCAAAATCTGAAAAAGATTTATGATCGCATTAATGGTCCGAATAAAAAAATTGACAATGTTTTACAAATTCATAGCCTTAGACCACACTCGTTGACAGGACACATGACACTCTATAAAAGTGTGCTTCATAACTCAAACAACACACTTCCAAAATGGTATTTGGAATGTATCGGAGTTTATGTTAGCCATTTAAATAAGTGCAGCTACTGTATTGAGCACCACTATGCAGGCTTAAAAAGATTACTAAACGATGACGAAAAAGCTACTACGATTTTTGAAGCTATCAAGAAGGATTCTTTTGAAGGTGTTTTAGAAAAAAAATATTTGACTGGATTGGATTATTCCAAAATGCTAACAAAAAACCCTGATTTAATTACTGAAGCTGATGTAATTATATTGAAAGACCTTGGCTTTTCGGAAGGAGAAGTTTTAGAAATAAATCAAGTTGCGGCCTATTTTAACTATGCAAACAGAACTGTGCTTGGGCTGGGCGTAAACACCGCTGGCGATGTTTTGGGATTATCGCCTAACAACAGCGCAGAGCCGGACAATTGGAATCATCAGTAATTTATATAAACAACCTATGAATACTAGCTATTTAAAATCAGCCTTTGGAAGATTAAGAATAATTGCATTTTTAGAAGGAGTATCATTTTTAATGCTACTTTTTATTGCAATGCCTTTAAAATACTCCTACAACATGCCAATTTTTGTTAAAGTAATTGGGATGGCGCATGGAGTTTTTTTTGTTTTATTTATTTTTTCTTTGGCAGACGTACGAATGACCTATAAATGGTCGGTTGGAAAAATAATGGTTTCCTTTTTAGCCTCCCTCCTGCCCTTTGGAACATTTGTTTTGGATGCCAAGTTGCTAAAAAAAGAAATGGAAGAGAATAAATAGACTGCTAGTTAATTTTTACAAGAAAATAATTTTTTTTGCCTTTTTGGGCTAAAATATATTTTCCGTTTAGCAAACTTTCACTTGAAACCATTGCTGCCACATCTTGCATTTTAGCTTTATTGAGCGATACGCCCCCTGCCAGAATCATTTTACGAGCTTCGCCTTTCGAGGAACAAATTTTTGTTTTATCGGAGAAAAAATCTACTACGTTTATCCCACTTTCCAATTCTGCTTTAGCGATATCTACCTGCGGCACTCCTTCAAAGGCTGCTAACAAATCTTTTTCCGAAAGTTTTTTAAGCGCTTCGGTTGTTCCTTCACCAAATAATATTTCAGATGCTTCTACTGCTGCTTGATAATCATTTTCAGAATGAACTCGACAAGTCACCTCTTTGGCCAACGCTTTTTGCAACAAACGTTGATGGGGAGCTTCGCTGTGTTTAGCTTCGAGCGCCTCAACTTCTTCCTTTTTTAACAGGGTAAAAATTCGAATATATGTTTTAGCATCTTCATCTGAGGCATTCAACCAAAACTGATAAAATTGATAAGGAGTAGTTTTTTCTGGGGCCAGCCAAACGTTGCCGCTTTCTGTTTTTCCAAACTTGGTGCCGTCTGCTTTTTTTATGAGGGGAGTAACAATGGCAAATGCCTCTCCGTTCCCTTTTCTACGAATCAGCTCGGTGCCGGTTACAATGTTTCCCCACTGATCGGAGCCGCCCATTTGAAGCTTAACTTTTTTATTTTTCCATAGCCAATAAAAATCGTAGCCCTGCACTAGCTGATAAGAAAACTCAGTGAACGACATGCCGCTTTCAAGTCTGCTTTTAACAGAATCTTTAGCCAGCATATAGTTTACCGTAATGTGCTTACCTACATCACGAATAAAATCTAAAAAAGAAAATTGCTTAAACCAGTCGTAGTTATTTACAATCTCGGCAGCATTTTCTGCGCAATTAAAATCCAGAAATCGCTCCAATTGCTTTTTCTGACAGGCTAAGTTGTGGTTTAAAATATCTTCGCTCAACAAGTTACGTTCCTGTGATTTTCCGGATGGGTCGCCAACCATGCCTGTTGCACCTCCAATGAGCGCAATAGGTTTATGCCCAGCTTGCTGAAAATGTAGCAGCGTCATAATCTGAACTAAGTTGCCTACGCCTAACGAATCGGAGGTAGGATCAAAGCCAATGTAGCCAGAAACAACTTCTTTGTTAAGCAGCTCTTCCGTTCCAGGCATCACATCCTGAATCATGCCTCTCCACTTTAACTCTTGAACAAAATTCTTTTTCATGTGCTGCCAAAGATAGTTGAATCCTTGAAAATCTAATCACAAGGGATAATATTCCTTAAAAGCTGGGGGTTTAGTTTTGTACATTAGCAACCTTATAATAAGAAAGAAATATGGTTTTTGTAACAGGGGGCACAGGGCTGGTTGGCTCACATCTATTGTTTGAATTGGTTTCAAACCATGTTTCTGTTAGAGCGTTATGCCGAACTGAAAGTAGCTTGGAAGAAGTTAAAAGCATATTCTCTTTTTATTCTGAGCAAGGAGCTGAATTGTTTGCTAAAATAGAATGGATGAAGGGAGATATTTTAGATTTGTTTTCATTATACGAAGGATTAGAAGGAGTGTCGCAAGTATATCATTGCGCTGCCATGGTATCCATAAATACGAGCGATGGAGAAAGGATGATTTACAATAACGTTACAGGAACTGCCAATGTGATGAACGCTGCACTAGAAAAAAATATTCAAAAACTATGTTATGTGAGTTCAGTAGCAACCTTAGGCTCTGACAAAAACAAAGAAATTACTGAGACCACCTCCTGGAATGAAGAGTCCAACATTTCTGCATACGCCATCAGTAAATACCTGTCCGAAAATGAAGTATGGCGTGCTTCCGCAGAGGGATTAAATGTAGTAGTGGTAAATCCTTCCATTATTATTGGTCCTTGTAACAGCAAAAGAAGTAGCGGCCTGTTTTTTAAAACTGCATACAATGGGCTAAGCTGGTATAGCGGTGGAGGAATGGGATATGTGGATGTGCGCGATGTAGTTGGCGTTATGATTAATCTTATGAGTAGCGAAATCTCTAAGCAAAAGTTTATTCTTAATGCTGAGAATAAAACATTTAAAGAATTTTTAGATTTAGTTCATATTGCATTGGGTAAGCCTGTACCAAATAAAAAGGCAGGTAAATTTTTACTGCAACTTGCCTGGAGGTTGGATAAACTTAAAAGTCATGTTTGGGGGTCGGAACAAATTTTTACAAAAGAAGTAGCTTCTTACGCTGCAAATCTGCTGGCATATTCCAATGAAAAGATAAAAAATGAATTAAAAATTAACTTTATACCTACTGAGATAGCTGTGAAAAATGCTGCTAAATATTTTCTTCTTTCACGCACCAAAAGGGGGCTTAATTAATCCTTCTTTTCATCAGGAAAAATATTACTTTTGCATCTCTAATTTTTTTATGAAAAAAAACGCATCCATATCGATTCTTTTTGTGTTGTTAAACTTGGCCTCTTTCGCTCAAAATTGGGAATGGACAAAGATTGCTGGCGGACCTGCTATTGATAAAGTTACAGGAACCGCTTTAGATGCTTTTGGCAACGTATTTATTACTGGATATTTTGATAGCACCATTGCTTTTGACAGCACGCGCTTAATAAGTGCCGGAGGCACAGATGTTTTTATTGCCAAATACGATCCCGATGGCGTATTGATTTGGGCAAAACAAGTTGGTGGGCAAAATGACGATTATTCGACAGCATTAAGTACAGATATTACCGGTAATTGTTATGTAACAGGTTTCTTTTTTATTCAAGGAACGATAACCACTTTTGGATCTACTACTATTACACAAGCGGGCGATGCCGATATGTATATTTCTAAATTTACAGCGGCCGGAGATTTGCTTTGGGTAAGAAACGGAGGTAGTAAAAGCGAAGATGCATCGTTTGGAATTGCAACAGATATTTCAGGAAACAGCTATGTTACAGGATATTTTAGTGGCACAGCTATATTTGGAATTACCAAAATAATTAGCAATGGGTATAGCGATATTTTTGTTGCTAAATATGATGCAGCAGGTAACTTGGTGTGGGTGCGATCAGGAGGAGGTTCATACCAAGACGAGGCCTATGGAGTAACAACCGATGTAGCAGGAAATTGCTACGTAACAGGGTACTTTACCGGAAATGCATTTTTTGGAAAAACTCCACTTTCCAGCGCAGGGTATTTTGATACTGACGTACTTGTACTAAAATATAATCCCAGCGGAATTTTAATTTGGGCCAAACGTGCAGGTGGTACTGCCAATGACATTGGCTATGGAATTGACATTTCAGCAAGCGGACAAATTGCAGTATGTGGTGTTTTTCAAGGCACAAAATCATTTGGCGAAAATGTACTTAACCGTGTTGGAGGAAGCAATGGTTTTATAGCCAGATTTGAAACCAGTGGAAAATTATCTTGGGTAGAAAATTCGCACGGAGCAAATTTTACGGAGTTCCGAAAAGTATCGCTTGATGGAAACGGAAATAGCTACGTGGCAGGCTTTATGAGTGGTGATGTAGAGTTTGGAAAAACAAAGTTTTCTACCACTGGCGATAAAGATTTATGTTTAGCTAAATACGACAGCAAAGGTGAACTTATGTGGGTTCTGCAAGGCGGAGGCTCAGAAAATGACGAGGGCATGTGTGTAGTTGCAGATCAGGCAGGCATTTGTTATGTGGCTGGTCAGTTTAACACCGCAGCAACATTTGGCAGAGTAAAAGTATCCGGTTGGCAATGGCAGGATATTTTTCTTTCGAGGATAAAATAATTATAAACTTTACCGGCTTTTTGTTTTTGCTCGACATAAAGTCGGAGCAAGAAAGGTATTGGTCTCGTAGCCCTGACTTAGAACTGTCAGCATTCAACTGCCCTCCTGACGGACGCCAGTCGGACAGGGATAGAAAGGAAGATATAATAATGATTGATGAGTAACGAATGGTCTCGTAGTTCAATTGGATAGAACGGGAGTTTCCTAAACTTCTAATCCCAGTTCGATTCTGGGCGAGACCACTTTTATTATTAGAGATATTGGACAATCTGAAAGTTCGCCTAGATAGATACTAAACTTCTAATCCCTGCCCTGACGCGGCTTGCGGTCAGGATGCTGACAACCAAAGGTTCGTCAGCATTCGATTCTGGGCGAGACCACTTCTGTAAGCTACACTTTCTCATTCTGATAAGATAGAAAAGCCAAGTTAGGTAATTAGTAGCCAAAGAATTAGGTAATAACTAAAGAGGTTGTTTTGACCAAATTTGATTGTTCAAATTCAAATCTTCTACTAAATCAGTATAGAGCTTCAGAGGCAAATAATTTCTTTTAATAAATTCAAAATCGAAATGTTCAAATAAGGCTGGTTCAAAAAGATTAATATAGTTCGGAATTGCGCAATACAACCTATCATCTACAAAAGAAAACGAGATGCCTTTTTTAATTTTTCTCCGATAATTCATAATCCGTAGCATTAAACTGGGAGTCAAAATGTATCTAGCCTCAACTTGATCTGAACTTAACACAAAGAATTCCTTATTAAATTCAACATCTTCTAGTTTTACAGGACATAAATTATCTAATATCCTTCGCTTAAGATTTCTGAAAAAAGATTTTGATTTTTCTGGACACACAAACGTTTTAGCAGTAAAATACTTATTGAAAGAAGCCGAAATGAAAACGCCATTAAATAACACACGCCCCCCCACTCGATAACACAGTAGTTTCACAAAACATAATTCGAGTATCCCCGATTTTGAATCGCATAAAATCTTCTCCTTCTACAATCATCATTCGATCGGGCAAGAGCATGCTTTTTTCTAAAACCGACTTTGCAATCCTTTGTCGAGGAATATACTCGACATCATCAAACAAATACCGTAATAATTCAGGCAAAATATTACACTTAAATTTTATTACTAATTGCTGACGCATATTATTCACTATTTGTCCTGCAGACAAAATAAAAATGAAAGCAATTAGTCCAGTTGAAAAAATCAGGAATGGCACTTCCGTATATATCGAAATCGCAAATAACACACAAAATGGGATTGAGAAGTATAGATACTTCATCGCTTTTTTAACGTGCTCAACACGAAACTCTTCTAAGGGGTCTAACTGAATTTTCAAATCCGAATTATAGAACGAAAGCAATTCCGACTCTTTCTTCATTCGCCTACTGTTTAAACAGGGCTTGGGCGTTTACATTTTTTCGCTCTGAATCTTCAAGCACGAAAACGGTTTTAGGGGCAAAATTAAATCTGCTTGCTAATAAATTAGCAGGAAATGATTCAATAGCATCATTGTAATCTGTGATTGCAGAATTGCAATATCTTCTTGACGCGGATATTTGCTCCTCCACTTCATTCCAGGACCCTTGTAGTTTCAAAAAATTCTTATCGGCTTTTAAATTAGGGTAGCTTTCTACCGAAAGCATTACTGTGGCTAATTTTTGTGAAATATCATTGTGTAATCCAACCTTAGCATCAATTGAAGCATTCTCTAATATTTTAGTTCTAAGGGCAGTAACTTCAGAGAGAACATTCGCTTCGTAAACTGCATATTGCCTTACAGTTTCTACTAGATTTGGTATTAAATCATATCATTTCTTAAGCATAGCATCAATGGATCCAAAGGCATTATCTACGCTATTCTTTTTTCTGATTATTTCATTATATAGATAAATGAAATAAAATACAACTAGAATTAAAACTCCTATTAATATATTGTCTAGCATTGGAATTTGGTTTTGTGCTTATTTATTTTGAGATCTTAGTTTTGGGGGTTGACGATATTAAAAAAACGGCAACTTCTTTTCGTCCACCAAAAATAATCTAAAAGCTCCAAACCAATACACACTTTTTCATGTTACCACGGTATAATATCAAACTCCGGATCTCCGTGAATGGAAGAAATGTCTTTTTTAAACCTTTCAATAACATCTCTTTCCGAAGAAGTTACAGGAAGAAATGCTTCAGCAACTTTTTTCATTACGCTGATAAATGTTTGTTTTAGTTCTGGGCTTAAATAATGACTGTTAAGTTTTATCTGATCCATGGCCACTTATATGAAACAGCTGAAATAGGCTTGTTCTTATCCATCATTTAAAAAATAATGTCGGAAACATCGAAGGTATACTCATTTTTAGAAAGTTCGGCCTTAACAATATCATGAAACTTTTGTCTTTCCTCTTCCTGCACCGCACCATCTGCGCTTGCAACTGCATAAGCAAGTTCTCCAATGGCATAATGTAAATTTTCAATAGGGCTCATTTTATATTGGTTTATTAATATTATAAATTAATTAGGGCTCTTAAATGCCCATGTTACGGTGCCAACTGAAAAAAGAATTACAAATAGCAAAAGGCCTGCTTCAAAATAACGATATGTAATAATACAATAATACATGGACATTATATAAATTAACATAGCCAGCAAGGCAAATACCCTAAGTGCTTGCTTATTCATCTCCTCTGTAGGAGGCGTTTCACTTTTTTTATCCATAGTTCTTTTTTTTAATTATCAAAAATGAAATATTTAGTTAGTTTATAAAATGATTTTAGTTAGTAGCTTTACTGATATATATCAGTTTTTTGAACTTAAAAGTTCAATAACTTGGAACAAAATAGTTTAAGGAATATATAATCTAGGTCAGGTACTTACAAACCAAAAATGAATAACAAAGAGGGATTAGAAGCACTTTTCATGTTTGCTACCGAAGGGATTTTGGTGGCAGATGATTCTGGTGAAATTGTACGCATAAACCCTGCTACCGAAAAAATGTTTGGGTATAAAAGCCATGAGTTGTTAGGAAAAAAAGTAGAAGTCTTAATTCCTAAAAAACATTCTCACAACCATGTAAAGCATCGTACACAATATCAGGAAAAGCCACGTGCTCGGTCAATGGGAACAGAGATGAATCTGATGGCACTTAAAAAAGATAGCAGTGAATTTCCTGTAGAAATTAGTTTAAGTCCATTTACAGCATCAGATGGGAAATTTGTGATTGCATTTATTATAGATATATCTATTCGCAAACAGGCAGAGGAAGTAGTGCTACAGAAAAAAAAGGAACTAGAATTGCTAAATGCAAATCTTGAAAACAGAGTAAAAGAGCGAACCATGATATTGGAAGAAGCTATTACTGAATTAAACAGAACAAAAGAGAACTTAAATTTAGCCCTGAAAAAAGAAAAGGACTTAAATGATTTGAAATCGAGATTTGTGTCTATGGCATCGCATGAATTTAGAACTCCGCTAGCAACTATTCTTTCCTCGCTATCGCTGGCAACCAAATACTCCGAAAAGGGTGATAAAGAAAATCAAATGAAGCATGTGAGTAGAATAAAGTCTTCTATCGGAAATTTAACAGATATATTAAACGACTTTTTATCCATCAGCAAAGTGGAGGAAGGAAAAGTGATAACCACACAAGAAAATATTGACTTTCCAGCTTTTGTAAGTGACGTTGTGAGGGAGATGCAATCCATTGCCAAAGAAGGTCAGAAAATAAATTTTACCCACACAGGAAAAGCAGAAATTGAGTCTGACAAAAAATTATTAAAACATATTTTATTAAACCTTTTGTCAAATGCCATCAAATTTTCGGATGAAGCAAAAAACATTGATATAAAAAGCAGCATCACTAATACTCATTTAATTTTTTCTGTTAAGGATAGCGGCATTGGCATTTCGGCCGAAGATCAAAAACATTTGTTTGAGCGTTTTTTTAGAGCGCATAATGCCACCAACATTCAAGGAACAGGCCTAGGGCTGAATATTGTTTCAAAATATGTGGAGATGCTCGATGGAGATATTGAGTTTACTAGTGTTTTGGAAAGCGGAACTACTTTTACTGTTTCATTACCTGTAAAATAAAAAAGGATAATCATTCGCATTTTTTCAATACTTAAATTTTAAATTATAGATAACAAATTAAAAAAATGAATAAAAAAATATTACTGATTGAAGACAACAAGGAGATGCGCGAAAACACTTCAGAAATTTTAGAGCTTGCCAACTACCAGGTGTTTACTGCTAAAAACGGAAAGGAAGGTGTGGAGCTAGCGCTAAAGCAAAAGCCCGATTTAATTATTTGCGACATTATGATGCCGGTGCTGGATGGATACGGAACCTTGCATTTAATATCTAAAAATGAAGAAACCGCGAGCATCCCATTTATCTTTTTAACTGCCAAAGCAGATCGTAGCGATTTCCGCAAGGGAATGGAAATGGGTGCCGATGATTATGTTACCAAACCTTTTGATGACATTGAACTTTTAAATGCGGTGGAGAGCCGTTTTAAAAAAGCGGAGTTGATGAAAAAAGAATTCTCCAAAGACTTAAGTGGCCTCAATGATTTTATTTCCAGTGCAAAAAATATTGAGGATCTAAAAAAGATTTCTTCCGATCAAGACATACGCACCTACAGGAAAAAAGAAAACATTTATACTGAAGGCGGGTATCCGCGCGGAATACTTTTTGTTGTGAAGGGAAAAGTAAAAACGTATAAAACCCACGAGCAGGGCAAGGAGTTGATAACCGGCTTATATAAGGATGGAGATTTTTTTGGATACCTAGCCATGCTGGAGGAAGGAAAATACACCGACTCAGCCACTACGTTGGAAGATTCGGAAATATGCATGATTCCAAAAGATGATTTTTATTCTTTGGTATATAAAAATGCCGAAGTATCGCGCAAGTTTATTAAAATGCTATCAGACAACCTACAAGAAAAAGAAGAGCAATTAATTAAACTGGCCTATAACTCTGTACGGAAAAGAGTAGCTGAATCGCTGGTAACACTTTACGATAGATATAAAAAAGAGGATGAGCAAAAGTTTAGCATGAATATTTCTAGAGAAGATTTAGCAAATTTAGCGGGCACCGCAACAGAAACCACCATACGTACACTTAGAGATTTTAAAGAAGATGGGCTCATAGAAATTAAAGGCGGAACCATTGCCGTTATTAACTACGACAAGCTTGCCAAGATGAAAAATTGATGATTTACGCATCCTTCTGATATCTATCAGTTTTCAAACTGATTTCAGTCATATAAAAAAACGTTTCGTATAAATATGTTTGTATCAAATAATATAAAGTGCAAACTATACTCCATAACCACGAAATTGCAGGAGCTCTCATTGCCAGGGTTTTTTTAGGATTTCTTTTCTTTTTTCAGGGCTTTGATGCTGTGTTCCGAATAAAAATTAGCGGAGTAATAGATGCCATTGAAGAGCCTCTTGCCGAACGAGGAATTCCTCGAGCATTAATCGTGACTGGCGCTTGGTTTACTTCCTACATTGAACTTATTGCGGGCGTTTTATTAATCATTGGATTTGCCAAATATTATGCGCTGTATTTACTAGGCATGAATTTAGTAGTTGCTTCTGTAGCCTTTGGAATTATTAAACCCATGTGGGACACTAGCCATGCATTTGTACGATTAGCCTTGCTCCTTTTTCTATTAATGATTCCATCAGAATGGGATGTAGTATCTGTTGATTATGTATGGTCCTTAATTAATTTTTTAAAATCAATAGCCTAACCCCCAACCCCCTTCCATGAAAACTATTTTAGTTCCTACAGACTATTCCGATATAGCAAACAACGCATGCGACTATGCCGTTGAGCTCGCAAAAGCATACGATGCCAAAATAATTTTATTTCATGCATACCAAGTGCCACTGCCTAGCAACGAGATGCCTGTAATGGTTATTACCCCTCAAGATTTGGAAAAAGAAAATACGCTGCGCATAAAAATGATGGAGACGGAAGTACGAAGTAAAAACAACGCAAAGCTAGAAATTGAATCCCTAACGAGAGAGGGGTTTACCATTGGAAAAATTATAGAAATTATTGAAGAAAAAAATGTGGATTTAGTTGTGATGGGCGTTACCGGCACCGGAAAAATTTCGGAAGCATTAATTGGCAGCCACACCTCCTCGTTAATGAAAGAAACCCAAACACCCATTTTAGTGATTCCGGAAAAGGCAAAGTTTGAAGAAGTAAAAAAGATTGTTTTCGCCTACAACTACAATGAAAAGGTAAATACAGAAGCAATTAGAAAAGTAAAAAAGTTTGCAAAGCTATTTGATGCAAAAATTTATGTGCTGGATGTAGAAAAGCCTACCGTTATCCCCATGTATGAAAACACTGCAGCTGCCGAAACATTAGAAAATGCGCTAAAAGATGTTGACCACACTTTGTTTTACTCCTCGTCCGATGAAATTACGGATGGACTTAATCTTTTTGCCGATGAGCACAAGTGCGATTGGGTAGCCATGATCCCGCACAAGCATACTTTTTGGAGCAGGTTATTTACCAAGAGCAACACAAAACAAATGGCTTTTCATACTCATTTACCTTTATTGTCTATTCACGAATAATTTTAGGATAAAAAAAATGAAAATCGGTATTGATGATATGAAAACAATTTCTTCTATTCAAAAGAAGTTTACAGAAGAGTTTCCATATTTAAAAATTGAATTCTTTTCCAAAGAACATGAAGTAGGTGCGCCCTCCTCAAAAAAATCGATGAAAGAGTCTTCCAAAAAAATTGGAGAGCTGCGCAATAAACATATAAACGGAACCCTATCCATATCTCCAACCATGACTGTATCGGATTTAGAACAAAATTTCCAAGATCAGTTTGGGCTTGCGGTGCAAGTATTTAGACGATCGGGAAATGCCTGGCTGGAAACAACCGTTACCGATAGCTGGACGCTGGATAAACAAAACAAACAAGGAGAGGCACTATCTATTTATTTAGAAGGAAAAGGAAAAGATGGGGAATACGAGGCCGATGAATAATTATTGTTTCACACTCTTAAGTATTTTGCCACGAAGGCAGAAAGTTTCAGAAAAATATTCAGAAAAAAAATTTAGGGACTCTAACATCTATTTCTCGCAGAGACGCTAAGGTAGCAGAGAGGTTAAAGTATGCAAATTTGTTACAGCTGTTCTTTGCGTGCTTTGTGATTATGGCTGTGTGATTTTTTCGCGCCTCTCTTTTAGTTTACAGCTTCTGACATCCCAATTTTATAATAACTTAGTGGTATCATACATCTAATAGGTGTAATTAAAAAATGCCAGTTTACTATTTTATTTACAAGCCTTTTGAAATGCTTTCTCAGTTTAGCAGGGAAGGAAATCACCAAACGCTGGCAGACTTAGATTTCAAATTCCAAAAAGAGGTATACCCCGTTGGCAGGTTAGATGCAGATAGCGAAGGATTGTTGCTGCTTACCAACGATAAAACATTAAACCATAAGCTGCTAGATCCAAAATTTAAACACAAGCGAGTATACCTAGCGCAGGTAGAAGGAATAGTTACCCAAGAGGCAAAAACAATATTAGAAAAAGGTGTATCCATTACCGTAGATGGAAAAAAACACCAAACTCTCCCCTGCTCTGCCGAATTACTGCCTGCAACTTTTGGGGATGAGCCAGGCGATGTGCCGGAGCGCAAGCCTCCCATACGCTTCAGAAAAAACAGTCCTACCAGTTGGATAAAATTAACGCTACACGAAGGAAAAAACAGGCAGGTGCGTAAGATGACAGCAGCCGTTGGATTTCCAACGCTGAGGTTAATACGAATAAGTATTGAAAAAATAATTGTAAAAAATTTAAAACCCGGAGAGGTGAAAGAAATAAGCGGTAAAGAACTTTTTGTTTTGCTTGGTATTTAATAAATATAATTTACATTTAACGCATGGAAATGAAAACCATAAAACTGAGTATTGATACACACGATGGGCAGGAGCGCTTGTTTGCCGAATTCCCATTTAACCATAAGTTGATAGATGCGGTAAGAGAAATTCCCGGAGCTCGATGGAGCCGCACAAAAAAGAAATGGCATTTTAATCTTAGCCAGCAAGTAGTTGCTTTGTTGCAGGAAAAATTATCATCGCTGGCTGCACTTGATGCCACGTTGTTGAAATCCCAATGGAAAGAAAAAGAAAAGGTTAAAGCTGAGAAGAAAGTTAATGGAGATGATGAAACAATAAAGGCTATAGATTATTTTAAACTATGGATGGAACAGAAACGATACAGCCCTCAGACCATAAAAAATTACATGGGGCAACTCATCCAGTTCCTGACCTACTACCAGCCACGCAGTTTTAAGGAGCTTACGGTGGAGGATGTGGAGCGGTACAATCACGAAGTAATTGTGAAGAAAGGACTTTCTGTTTCGTTCCAACAGAGCATGGTGGGGGCGATAAAGCTTTTTTACGGCCAGTGCCAGGATACAAAAATGGATTTAAGAAAACTGCAAAGACCTTTTAACGAACACAGACTGCCTCAGGTATTGAGCAAGGAGGAAGTTCAAAAATTGATTGCCCTAACAAAAAACATCAAGCATAAAGCTATGCTGAGTGTAACCTATGCCTGTGGAATGCGCAGAGGCGAGGTACTTAATTTAAAGCTAAAAGACCTCGACAAAACCCGAAATTTAATACGCATTGAGCAGGCGAAAGGGAAAAAGGACAGGTATGTGCCCTATTCCTCCATATTACGAGAACTGCTGAAAAAATATTACGAAATATTTAAACCAAAAGAATATCTGTTTGAAGGGCAGTACGGAGGCATGTACAGTGGGCGCAGTTTTGAACTAATATTAAAGCAGAGCCTTGCCAAAACAGGGATAAAGAAAAAAGTAACTTTACATACGTTGCGCCACAGCTACGCCACACATTTACTTGAATCGGGGACAGACATACGATATATACAAGAACTTTTAGGCCATAATAGCCCCAAAACCACCATGATCTACACGCATGTGAGCAGCAAAAAACTGAGTGAAATTCAAAGTCCTTTTGACGACCTGAACATATTATGATAAAAATAACGCGAAACATGAACCTCTTCTCTATATCGCTTTACCGACCAATTTTGGGTGGTAAAGCGATATAAAGTAGAAAAACGTAGCGAGTATAAACAAGTTATGCACCATTTTAAAACGACAACAACTTGACACGACTTTCTTTCACGCTGACAGTTGTTCTAACCTTGACAATTTTTTGCCACGACAGTTTTTCACAACAATTTGACGAGCCAAACGAAACGAC
>Ga0163151_10001455_pt1 | contig 39645 bp, 44 predicted proteins | sample OliLakLV19MP5IB2_FD_145596 | JGI IMG/M metagenome (GOLD analysis project Ga0163151, IMG submission 145596) | Freshwater microbial mat bacterial communities from Lake Vanda, McMurdo Dry Valleys, Antarctica - Oligotrophic Lake LV.19.MP5.IB-2 | ecosystem: Environmental > Aquatic > Freshwater >... | reverse complement strand
GACTGGGGCGGGTCAGGCCGGGGGCTTCCAGAACAGATAGCCCTTGCAGCTCACGGCGGCTTCCTGGCGGAGGGATGAGAGCTCCAGCGACCAGAGGTCGCCGGGGAGGGACTTCAGGCACGGGAACCGGATAGTCGTGCCTGTCTGCTCGATCATCCAGAACTTGGTCCCGACGGCCAGGATGCCCATGCCGGCCTGGGACGGCCGCAGGCGCGACCCGAGCGCGGCCAGCAAGTGGACCGGGGCGCGCTGCCAGCCCTGCTCGTGCAGGTAGCCGGACATGGTGTCCACGGTGACCTGGGCGGCGGCCCGGAACAGGCCGAACTGCACGACCAGCGGGATGAAGGCGTTGCGGGCGCTGCGAAACTCAGGCCGCCCGGCGATGCCGTAACGCAGGCCGTGAATCTTGCAGAGCTGGGACAGGTCGGCCACGTGGTGGTGGACGGCCAGGCCAATAGGGTCTTCCAGCTGGGCGAGAATGACCCGGTCAGTCAGGCTGACCCGGTAAATCCGACTCCTCTCACGCGTGCCGGTCATAACGCGAAACAAGCTTCCGTTCATTCCGTGTCTCCTCCGCTCGGAATTTTTTGTCTCAAAACTAAAACTACACCCGTTCATTATACGGCATGCAGTTTTTTTTATAAGTGGTTCTTGCGGTTTTCCGCGGGCGGAACTAATGAGAGTGGCCGACGTGCTCGCCAGAGTCTTCCGGGGACTCCTCAACCGGCCGGCTGCCGAAGTAGTACGAGGCCAGGAAGGTGGTGATGGGCACGGCCAGCATCAGCGCGATGCTGCCCACAAGGGTGCGGACGACCTCCTCCGCGATGAACTCGGAGTTCAGCGTGACCCAGATGGGCTGGTTGGCCCCACCGACCGTGAAGAACAGGAACAGCGGGAGGGAGGCGCCGGCGTATGCCAGGAACAGCGTGTTGACCAGGGAGCTGATGTGCTCGCGGCCCACGCGGATGCCGCGGGTATACAGCTCGCGGTAGTCCAAGGCCGGGTTGGCGCGCTTTATCTCGTAGATGGCGGCCGTCTGCGCGGTGGTGATGTCATCCAGCACGCCCAAGGCGCCCAGGATGATGCCGCCCAGGAGCAGGCCCTGGAGGTTGAGGTCCTGCAAAACGCCCAGCTGCTGGACGTAGAACGCCTCTTCCGAGCCCATGCCGAAGAGGTGCGAGGCCTTGACGAAGATAATAGACAGCCCGGCTGCGATGCCCAAGGTGAACAAGGTGCTGACCAGGGCAATCGACGTCCGGCGGTTGAAGCCGTGGGACAGGTAGATGGAGACCAGCGCGATTATCAGGGCGCCGAGCAGGCTGACCAGCAGCGGGTTCTTGCCGTCGATGATCATGGGGACTATCAGCTTGGCGATGACCAGGATGCTGACCGCCAGTCCCAGGATGGACATGACGCCCTTCCAGCGGCTGAGCGCGATTGCCAGCAGGATGAACGCCCCGATGATGACCAGGAGGGAAGGAAGGCGGTAGGTGTCGGCCACATAGAACTCCTCCTGGCCGGAGGCGGCAGTCTTGTAGACCAAGATCTGCTGGCCGGCCTCCAGCGGCTCGCCGCCGTTGATGGTGAACACGCCATCGTTCGGGATTTCCTTCTCCTGGTCCTTGAGGTCGCCGGTGGTGAACCTCAGGCGCAGGACCTGGGTGGTGATGGTGCTCATGCCAGTTTCCACATCCTCCTGGCTCTTGACCTCCAGGATGACGGCGCGGTAGAACTGGTCGGGCGCCACCGTATCGGTCATGGGCGTCTCGGTGAATTCCGACGGCAGGTCAACGGGCGCCTGGCCGGCCGGGGCCGGGGCGTCCTGGGCCAAGGCCGGGGAAGCTAGGAAGATCAGTGCGAATGCGGCGGACAGGATAAGTTTTTTCATTGGGCTTGGGTTAATTCGGCTTCATGAGCTTGAAAATCATGAACAGCGGGATTTTCTGGTTGACCGCGTAAAAATCCGGGTGGAGCTTAAGGGCGGCGGGCGTGGCCCTGGGCTCTATGACGGCCTCCAGCCGCAGGCCGCTTTCGAGCAGCTCGGTAATCATACCAGCAAACGGCTTGTGGTGATAAGTGACCTTGACCTTGTCGAACCACTGGTCGGTCACCGGGCGAGCGTTCATGTAGTCGCCATGGATCTTGGCCTGGCCTGAGCCGTCCGTGACCTCATATCCCAGGAGGGAGGTCGTGACGTCGCCGCTCTTGGAGGTCTCCGACGCGAACCGGATGGGGTGGTGGGTGGAGAAGAGGAATGTCCCGCCCGGCTTGAGGACTTTTTTCACCGCCGCCAGGGTGGGCCGCCAGTCCGGGACATAGTGCAGAACCAGGCTGGAATAGACCACGTCAAAGCTTTCCGGGAGGAACGACAGCCGCTCCATGTCCATGGTCTCAAACTCGACTTCCGGAAAGGCGTACTTGGCCTGCTCTATCAGCCCCTTGGACACGTCAGTCCCGACCACGCGGCCGGCGCCCTTGTCCTTCATGACCTGGCATTCCTCGCCGGAGCCGCAGCCGATGCACAGGACATCCAGGCCATCCAGCGGGGGAAGGGCAGCCAGCATGGCCGGCTTTTCCAGGTAAGAGTGCGACTTGCTCTTGCCGGAGCGCATGCGCCTGGCCCAGGCCTCGGCATGCTCGTCATATGAGTCTATAGTGTCCTTGTCTGTGGGCATATGGTCCATCATACCAATTTTGCGACAATAAAAAAATGCCCGACCGGGCATTCTTTTAAGGAGGCGGCTAGTAACCCAGCTTTTCCTTGACGATAAAGACCGTGACCTTGCGGCCGGTGAAGGCTGCTTCCGAATGGAGGATGAGGGCCTTGGAATGGTTGATGCCCATGCCGCAAGCCTTCTTCCGTGCAGGCCGGACTTGAGGTCGTCGATCATTCCGATCTCGGGCAAGGTCATCGAGGAACCGTTCATGGTGGATGCCCCGGCCAGGATGAGCTTCTTTAAGTTATCCACAGCCTCTTCCTTGGTGGTTACCACGATCCCTTCGAGCTCATCTTGATTATTGCTTTACAAGTTAACTAATCTACTGTCAATGAGGCTGCCTGGCGGCGCCGCTTGCGGACGGCCTGCCAGGCCAGGACCAGGACAATGCCCAATGCCGCGCCGCCGGCCGGCCGGGCATAGCGCCAGTACCAACCATCCCCTCCTTCCACGTTGACGTCAAAGCTGGCCGAGGCCAGGACTGCGCTCCCCTGCTGGAAGCGGGCGGACACGTTATACTTGCCAGGTTCGGGAAAGACGTAGCTCAGGACAGCCTGAGCGCCTTCCTGCTGGTGTATTGATGCAGAAAGATGGACCTGCTGGTCATCCTCCACGGCCACGTAGACGTTATCAAAAGCCGTCGGGTTATTAGGGTCACTGGCCTTGTACAGGTGAAAGTCAAACAGCACCGGCTCGCCGACCTGGAACATGGACGTGTTGGCGCCGATGTCCGCGAAGTGGCCGTCGACAGGGGCTTCATAGCTAAATCCACCGGTGTGGGCGTCGGCCGCAGGCGAGGCCAGAAAAATCGCGGTCAGAAAAAGGATGGTCAGGCTAGTCTTCATTTTGGCTTGGATGCCTGGTTCGGATGGCTTCCAGGCCCACGCTAAAGGCCAGAATCACGGTCAGGGCGGCGGACACCATGCAAAACTGGCAGATGGCGCCGATGACGAATATCTGCAGGTAGGTCAGGTACGCGGTGACCAGAAGCCCAATGCAAACCACGGCGCTATAAGCCTGGCGGAAGCGTTCCTGGGCGGTCAAACCGAAATAGTAGGCGAACAGGAAGACGAAGGCATAATATAGCAGGCCGATCAGTGAAACCGGAACGCCCTGAATCACGGCATACTCGCTGCCCAGTACCTGCTCGCAGCCATGAGTGATGCTGCACTCCACGCCGGTGCCCATGAAATGGGCGATGCTCAGATAGGCCGTGTCGGCCAGACCCAACAGGGAGGCCAGCATGATGGCCCAGCCGAACCTATTGTGCCGGCTGGCCGGCTGGCTGCTCGGACTCGAGGAGCTGGATGAGTTCATCATAGGATTTCGGGTTGGCGATTTTCTTTCCGTTCAAGGCGAATGTCGGGGTGGATTGGAAGCCGGCGGTTTCTGCGGTCAGAGCGTCGGCCGCGACCTTGGCCTTCACGTCACTAGAATGGTAGGCGGACAGGAACCGGTCCATGTCCAGGCCTAATGCCAGCGCGTACTCCTGGAACTTAGGCGACGGGTCAGGCATGGCAGACCATTCGGACTGCTTGGCGTAGACCATCGTCTTCATCTCCCAGAACTTACCCTGCTGGCCAGCGGCCTCCACGGCATAAGAGCCGGCCTCGGCATTCTTGTGGATGGATTTCAACGGCAGGTGGCGGTAGGCAAAATGGAGGAGTTCTGGGCGCTCAGCAAGCAGGCGGTTGACCATCGGCTCGAACGAGGCGCAGGCCGGGCACTGCATGTCACCGTACTCTATGAGCTCGACTTTGGATTTAGCATTGCCCTTGGTGCGGTCCGTGGCCTGGATGCCCTCGCCCAGGACCTGGACGGCCGGCTCCCTGCCCTTGCTGAGGTAGACGCCCAACGCGACCATGCCCACGACCAGCAGTATGATGCCTATCGGCAGTAGTTTGTTGTTCATGTTTTCAGTATGTTGGAGGCAAAAGTCTAGGTCAAGAGATCATCGTCTGGCTTGGCTGAGGCGGCCCTTATTCGTAGCGGAGCGCCTCGATGGGGTCGAGCTTGGAGGCGCGGCGGGCCGGGAAGACGCCAAAGACTATGCCGATGGCGGCGGACACGCCAATGCCCAGGACCACGCTGATGACCGGGATCTTGAAGGCCCAGTCGAAGTTCTGGGATTGGGCGATGAGCGCGACAAGGTACGACATCCCGCCGCCCAGGATGATCCCGAATATGCCGCCGACCATGGTCACGACGACCGCCTCCAGCAGAAACTCATTCAGGACGTCCGCGTTGCGGGCGCCCAAGGCCTTTTTCAATCCGATCTCCGAGGTCCGTTCCGTGACCACCACGTACATGATGTTCATGATGCCCACCCCGCCGACCACCAGCGATATGGCGGCCACGGCGATAAGCAGGAAGCTGACGCCGGACAGGATGGTGCCCAGGGTCTCCAGGCCGGAGGCCTGGGTGGTCACGGCGAAGTCGTCCTTGGCCGGGTCGGTGATGTTATGGTTGGTCCGCAGGACGGCGCGCATGTCCTCGGCCGTGCCTTCCGCGAGGTTTTGGTCGCGGAGCTGGGCGATCATCATGAACAGGTAATCGATGCCCAGGATCTTCTTCTGGGCCGTGACCAGGGGGATGTAAATGTAGTTGTCCGGATTGTTGCCGCCCAGGCCGCCGCGTTCCTCGTACACACCCACGACCAGAAAGTTGTGAGTGCCCACGCGGACGGTCTTGCCCACCGGATCCTCGTCCTTGAACAGGTCCTCGGCAACGCTGAAGCCCAGGACGGCGACCTGCGCCGCGCCCAGGTTCTCCTGTTCGGTGAACGGGCGGCCGGACAGGAGCTTGCCGGAGTCTATGCTGAAGCGGTCGGAGTCAGAACCCCAGATGAGTGAGTTCTTCTTGACGTCGCGGTACGATGCGACCTTCTGGCCGATGACGACGCCGTATGCGCCGCTGACGTTGGGGATCTTCTTTATGTCCTGGATGTCGCGGTTCTTCAGGGAGGTGATGGCCACGGCCTGGCTGCCGGTCTGGCCCTCCAGCCCTCCCCCGCCGCTGCGGGCCTTGGTCGTGGGCGGGATGCGCGTCTCTATGAAGACGGTGTTGGTGCCAAACGCCTCAACCTGGGAGACGATGTAGCTGCGAAAGCCCTCGCCGGCGGACAGAACCAGGATGACCATGGCGATGCCGATGACGATGCCCAAGGTCGTCAAAAGCGTCCGGACCAGGTTGCTGGTCAGGCCGCGGATGACTTGGCTGAGGAGGGCGGTGAATTTCATTATTCGTATCTTAATGCGGCGATGGGGTCAAGCTTGGCCGCCTTGAAAGCCGGATAAAGGCCGAACACGACGCCGGTCAGTATGGAAACGCCCACCGCGAGCAACACCGACGACGGCGAGATGACGTAAGCCCACTCGAAGCCGGCAAAGCGCGCGCCGATGGCGATGAGGTATGACACGCCGGCCCCCACGATAATGCCGACCATGCCGCCCAGGAAGGTCAGGGTGCCCGACTCAAGCAGGAACTGGTTGCGGACGGTCTTGTTGGTCGCGCCCACCGCCTTGCGCAAGCCGATCTCGCGGGTCCGTTCCGCCACGGTGACCAACATGATGTTCATGATGCCGATGCCCCCCACCAGCAGCGATATTCCGGCCATGACGGTCAAAAACAAGGTCAAAGCGTCCGTCACGCCGGTCAGAAGCTGGATGGCATCGGCCAGGTTGAGCACCGTGAAGTCGTCGTCTGACGCGTCCTTGATGCCGTGGTTCTCGCGCAGGACCTGCTCGACGTCCGCTATGGTCAGCCTGACGTTGTCGGTGGAGTCGATTTTGATGTTGATGGCCTGGACGTAGGAGATGCCGAGCATCTGCTTCTGCGCGATGTTCAGGGGCACGTAGACCTTGTCGTCCTCGTTGGCGAAGAACACGGTGCCGCGCGGCTTGGCCACGCCGATGACGGTCAACGGTATGTTCTTGACCTTTATGACCTGGCCTATGGGATCGGAGTCGCCGAACAGCTGTTCGCGGACATCCTCGCCCAGCACGGCCACGTTGGACAGCTCGTCTGAGACGTCCATGAACCGGCCGGCGGCCAGCTCGATGTTCTGGATCCTGAAATTGTCCGCCTCAACGCCCTCGAAGTTGGTGTCGACGTTCAGGTTCTGCCAGATGACCGTGGCCGAGCCCTGGACCGAGGAGGTCACGCCGGTCAGGTGAGGAAAACGGGTGCGGTCCCGCAGGCTGTCGGCGTCGCCGGTGGTCAGCGTGGTCACGGTTATGCCGTAGACGGACGCGGGCGGCCCGTCGTCATTGCTCTTGCCCGGTACGATGGACAGCAAATTGGACCCGAGCTTGGTGACCTGGGACAGGACCAGGCTCTGCGCCCCGGCGCCCAGGGAAATGATAATGATGACGCCAGCCACGCCGATGACTATGCCTAAAATGGTCAAAAAGGAACGGCCCTTGCGGGCGACCATTCCCTTGATGATGAGCTTGAATTCGGAAATCAGCCGGTTCGGCATTGGTTGGGCTTGTGGCTAGCTATTTCTTGAGTTCGCCCTCGGGGTCGGCCAGGCGGCGGTTCTTGATCTTCTCATCGGTGACTATCTGGCCGTCCTTCAGGCGGATGAGGCGTTCCGCGTGTTCCGCGGTGTCCATCTCATGGGTGACCAGGATGATGGTCCTCCCCTCCTTGTTCAGGTTCTGGAGGATGTGCATGACGGTGGCGCCGGACTTGGAGTCCAGGTTGCCGGTCGGCTCGTCGGCGAAGATGACGGCCGGATCGTTGACCAGGGCGCGGGCTATGGCCACGCGCTGCTTCTCGCCGCCGGAAATCTGGTTGGTGTAGAAATAAAGGCGGTGGCCGAGCCCTACGGACTCCAAGGCCTTCTTGGCCAGGTCTTCCTGGTTCTTCTTGGTGCTGTAGGTCAGGGGAAGCTTCACGTTGTCCAGGACGGTGGTGCGGGGCAGGAGGTTGAACGACTGAAAGACGAAGCCGATGCGGCCGTTGCGGATCTTGGCCAGCTCGTCGTCGTTGAATTCGCGGGTGTCCGTGCCTTCAAACTCGAAGGTCCCGGATGTCGGGCGGTCCAAGAACCCCAGGATGTGCATGAGGGTGGACTTGCCGGAGCCTGACGGGCCCATGATGGCCACGAACTCGCCCTGCTTGATGGTGAAGTCCATGCCGTGCAGTACCGAGGTCACCACGTCCTCGTTGACGTAATCCTTGGTCAGTTTCCGTACCTTGATCAAGTCCATTGGTTTACTCCTCGCTGAAGGTGATTATTTCCTGGCCTTCTGACAGGCCGGAAGTGATTTCGACCAGCCCGCCGTCGCCCTCAAAGCCAGTGGTGACTTCCTTCTCGGTGAAGGCCTTGGACTTGGCGTCAGTGACCACGCGGACGAACTTCTTGCCGTCCTTGGCTATGACCGCCCGGATCGGCGCGGACAGTACGGCCGGCTTGGCGCCGGTCAAAATCGACATGTTGGCTGTCATGCCCGGCTTGATCTCGCTGACGGGGTCGAGAATGGCCTTGGTGCGGTAGTTGACCACGCCGGAGACCACAGTGGAGGCCGGGTCGATGCTGGAGACGGTGGCGCGGTACTTCTTGTCCGGGCCGAGGGCGTCAAAGGTCACTTCGACTTCCTGGCCGGCCTTCAGCTCGGCCACGTTGGCCTCGGAGACGTCAGCTTCCAGGTAAAGGCTGCCGACGTCCTGGACGACGATGGCCGCTTCCAGGGAGGACGCGACTTCACCGACCTTGATGTCGATCTTGGTCGCGGTGCCGGCGGAAGGCGAGCGGATTTCCGTGGCTTCCACCTGGGCCTGAGCGGACTGGACCTGGCCCTGGGCGGACAGGATCTGGGCGCGGGCGGCCGCTAAATCAGCCGGACGGGCCTTGGCCTTGGCCAAATCAAGGTTGGCCTGGGCGGTGGCGATGACAGCGTCGTATGAGCGTTGGGCCGCGAGGTAGGCGTTGTAGTTGGTGACATAGTCGGAAGCGCGCCTGTTAGGGATCTCGATGATCCACTGGTCGTTGATGCTGGTCCGCTCGGACAGGCTGTCGGAAAATTCGGCGTAAAGACCCTTGCTGCCGATCGGCACCGGCAGATAGGTCTCGTGGTTGACGCGGCTCACCGACTCTAGTCCACTGATCTTGATGCTCTGGAAAATACGGGTGATTACGTACTCACCTTCCTCATCACCGAGGTACGTGCCTGAGATGTCCGGGACGTAAGTGGAAGTGTTGCTCCTGTCGGCGACGGCCTGCAAGGAGCTGTTATGGTAGGCGCGGCGGGCGTTATCCACCGCCGCATCCTGCTGGGCGACGGCGTTGTTGTATGCGACCAGCGCCACGGCGACTTCCTCGCTCGAATTGCCGTCGATGACCCTTTGGTAGTTGGCGTTGGCCGAGGCCAGGCTGCCGCGGGCTGAGGTCAGCGCCGCAACCTGGTCACGCTGGTCGAGGTTGGCCAGAAGCTGGCCGGCCTTGACCTTGTCCCCGACCCTTACGGCCACGCGCCTGACTATCCCCGAGCCCTTGAAGCTCAGGTTGAGGTCAGTGCTGCTGGTGACCTGGCCGGTGGCCAGGACCGAGGACCTAAGGTCCTGGACGCGGGCGTTTTCCGTGATGGTCCCCTTGGGGGCTCCTTCCGGGCCGAAAACCTGAAAGCCGATAAAGCCAACGACCAGGATGGCCATGGTTGACCAGATTATGCGTTTCTTCGTGAGGTGTTGCCTGAAGTTCATTGTCCGTTTCCTTTCTTAACTGTCTTTAGCATCTTACGCAGGCTCCTTTTGGCGTGCTCCTGCATTTCCTTGATCTCCCCCACTCCTGCGTTGTCCATGTCTTCCATTATCTCGGACAGCAGGCCGGCCATCTTGTCGGCGCGGATGAGGCTGATGACCATGCCACCCTTCCCGATGACCATGAGACGGTCGCCGGGGCTAATGCCCAAGTCCTTGCGGGCATCGGCCGGGATGACCACCTGGCCTCGGGCGCCCACCAGTGTGGAGCCATACATCTTGTCCTTATGCTTCTTATACAAAGGGATCTTGGGCATTTGGATGCTTGGTTAAATAAGTATGAATAATCATACTTATCATATTCTATTTATCGGTATGCGTCAATCAGGCCTTCTTGGCCGGCTTGGGCTTGGCCTTGCTGGCCTGGAACATGGCATGAACCTGCCGTAGCAGGAACAGGCAGAGGTTGACTATGACCAGGCCCCAGGTCAGGAAGAACATGACCAGGATTATGGTGCCGAACGTGGTTTGCGTCCACCACAGGGGCGGCGCGGAATAGTGTATGTCGGTCATTTTGGCGGTGTTTGTCTCTTAGGAACTTTGTTTTTGGGGATACTAAACCGCGGGCTTGTACTCAAGCTTGGTCTTGCCGTCGGCGGAGGTCAGGGTCAGACTCCCCTGCTGGCTGACGCTGAACTTGGCTGCCTGGCCCATGGCGGAGAAGATGGAGCTTTCCAGGGCGCTTGTCTCCATGCAGTACATCTTGGTGGCGGCCGTGGCGCCAAACGTGAATCCGCTGTTGGCGGAGGCCACGTACTTGCCGCTGAACGAGTTGCAGCCGGAGAAGCCGCCGTATGAATCGGTGGCCTTGGTGAAGTTAAGGGTCAGGGGCTTGGGGACGTTCATGGGCATGTCTAATTTAGCTCCGTCGAGGGTGACGGAGGTCAGGAGCCAGTAGTTGTCCGCGAACTTCTCTGAGGCCGGGTCCGGCGGCGGTGGTTCGGTGATGGCCTGATTCTGGTCGTTGCCGGAATTGATGACCTGCTGGCTGCCCCCGTCAGCCATGAAGAGCCAGGCCAGGACAGCCACGGCAATGACCAGAATAATGATGACCAGGTTTCCCTTGTTGTTCATGGTAAAAAATAATGGGCTTGAACTTGCGCTAGTTGCCGGCGGGCATTTTTGGCGCCTGGCCGTTCATTTCAAGGTTCATCATGGCGCTGAAATCAATGAACTCGATGCCGGCCGGGAGGTCGAACTTGGACTTGTCCACACTGCCGCTGTCGCAGTCATAGTCGTACTGCTGGTTCCAGTCTGACCCCTGGGACGTGCCGTCCGGGGAGGAGGCCGGGCCGGTGGCCGGGTCGAACTTCATCTTGAAGGCGTACCCGGACTCGCCGTCTATCCAGGTGTAGTAGGTGTCGCCATCCACGATGGAATGCATGACCATGCCCTGCGGGCTGGCCGAGGACTTGCTGGTGATGTCCATGCGGACCTTGCCGTTATCCGTGTAGACCTTGCCTTCAGAAGAACCCTGGCCGTCCGGCGTCGGGACGGAGTAGGTGCAGGTCTGTGAACCGCGGGCAAACAGGTCCTTCAGGGAGGCCTTCTGCGTCTGCGGCTCGTCTTGATTGCCGCTGACCGAGCCCGCCTGCTGCCGGGGCTCCCCCGTGTCCTGCTGGCTGGCGTCCTTGTCCGCGTTGCCCATCAGGAAGTACGCACCGGCCGCGACCACGACCACCAATACCACCGCCCCGATAATCTTGTTGTTCATGTTTTTTATGCGACCGTTAATTTATTCGATCAGGCTGCGGATGTCTTCCGGGTTTATCTGCTGGAGCTGGTCGGACGTCACTCCTGAGCCGGAGAACAGAGCGCCGGTCATGACGACCAGCAGGATGACGGCCATGGCCGTCAGGACCACGCAGATGACGGCGGCCTGCGGCCCGTCTTCCTTGTCCGAGAACCAGAACTGCAGCGCGTAGACCAGGCCGAACGGCGGGAAACCCATGGAGACCAGGTAAGCGATGCGCTTCTTACCGGATGGGATGTAATTCTTGTCCTTGGTGTCCAGGGCCTGCATCATCAGGCCGGCGACGTCAATCGACTTGTCCTGCTTGGCCATTTCCTGATACAACTTGAACTGCTCGTGGAGCTTGTCGCTGTCCATGCGGTAAGGATACCAAAAAATAACCCCTGCCCCAATGGCTTGACATTTCACCCAAAACAAGGTATTCTTGGCAATCGCGTAAGGTCTGCCGGGCAATCCGCCTGGCGTGCGCGATTCGTAGCGTATCGGAGGATATAGAATGGCGACAGTGATCGACAAGCTCCTGGCGAGCAAGTTCTACCCCAAAGCCGAGGAATTCCAGAAGGCCCTCGGTCTCGCTCCCATGCAGGCCGAGATCTTGTGGGCGGGGCTGAGCGTCGCCGGCGAGGACGGTGTCATCGATAACTTCAGGACGGTCGCAATGGCCGTGGCCAACAACCCCAGCGTAACCATCACCCTCCTCGGCAAGCGCAAGGTCATCATGAAGACCGGCAAGCGCGGCAGCTGGAAGCTGACCGTAAAGGCCGAGGCCAAGATCGAGAAGCTGCTGACCGGCAAGGTCACGACCGAAGCCGAGCCAGAGATTCCCGCAAGCAAGCGGACCGTCCGCGGCAAGAAGGCCGCGGCTATCAAGGAACCCGCTGCCGAAGTCCAGCCCCAGGTTGACGGGTTAATCACGGAGGTCATGGGAGTGGTCAGGCAGTACGGGTTGCTGAAAGCCAACATCCTGGCTGCACAGGCCGCATACGACATGGCGACGGCCGACTGCCAGAAGCTGGAGTACAAGCTGGCTGAGCATCAGGAAACGATGCAGGCGATGGCCGACCACATCGCGGACGCCGCGATGGAACTCAATCGCCTGGCGAACGCTTTCGGCGTCATGACGGCGGAGGTGCACACACCGGCGGCGGAGCAGCAGGTGACGGAACCTGCCAGCGAGGACCGCGACGTCGACATGCAACCGGCCTAGCCCGGAAGCAGGCATTGTGCGTTGGGCATGACTTACAATCATGCCTTTTTTTTGCAAATAAAAAGGGCCGACCACCGAAATGGTCGACCTCATGCGCTGCCGGGCTTCCCGGACAGCAATTGCGCCTCGCTCAACCGCAGTCCGGCGTCCCTCAGGCGGGACCAGGCCCGGTCGATGACCCTCTGGGCGGTCGGCTCATCCATGCCGTACGCCTTGCCCACTTTAGCCGGGTGAACAGACTGGCCGGATTTTTTCCCGACGCCATACCGATCCTCGAACAAGCGGCGCTCGACTACCGGCAAAATCTCCAGTTTTGCCGCCCAGCCATCAACGACCGCTGACTTCTGGATGACTACCTCTGCTGCCAAGACTTTCTTTGCCGCAGCTTGTTTGGCGACGGCAGGTTGCGCCTGCTGCTTGGCCTTGCTGGCGCGCTTCTTGTGGGCGCGGTGCGCGGCCTTGAGCCTCTTGAGGCCTTCGACCTTTTTTCTGGCCACTGCAGATCCGGCAGTGAGTTTTGCTGCCAAGAGCTGGATGCGTCGCTCCATGGTCGCTTCGTCTTCGGCATCCTCTTCTGGCGTCAGACGTTCGTCGTCGTCCGTTGCCGGGCCGGCTTGCGCCAATGCCAAGGCGCTGTCCATGGTCATGGGCAGCGATGACTCGCCCATCGGCAGCGCCACCTCGTTGATGCCCGGCGCATCATCATCCTCCGCCGGCTTCATCAGCGAACGGTGCCGAGGGTCAGCCCAGACGTCGATCAGCTCCTCTATGAGCAGCTTGATGGACAAGTGGTGGATGCGCAGGCCACGTTCTATCGCCTGCCGGACCAGGTTGGTCCTTATGCCGCCGGAAATCTCGCGGCGGCTGAACCAGATGTCGGTAATCCCCACGGGAATGACCGCCGACTGGGTTGTCTCCTTTGGTCCCCAGAACCTGACGTTCGAGTCGATGCGGGTAGTCAGGGCGAAGAAACTGGCCTTGACGACCAGAAACTTTCGCGTTTGGCTTTGTGTACCCGGAGCAGCCAACGGCTCAACCGGACCCGCAACGCCGCTTTCGGTCATGGGCCTTCCTCCTTCATTTTTCGAACGGGTGTCAGATTACCAGGGACTTATGATACCATAAAGCCCTTTTCCGGCAAAACATTGACCTGGGCGCCAAAAACGGCTATGATTACTCATATTTTTACCCGTCAGTCGGGTAATTTTTTAAGCCCATGGCCAAAGACAGCGTCATCATCAGGTTCTCTGAAGTCAGCTTCGAGTTCGGGCAGGACAAGCATGTCCTGGACGAGGCGTCTTTTTCATTGCGCCAGGGCAGCCGCATCACCCTGATGGGCCAGAACGGCGCCGGCAAGAGCACTCTCATGAAGATGATCACCGGCGAGATCAAGCCGCAGGGCGGCGAGATTCACATCACGCCCAGGGACGCCAGCATCGCCATCTCCCGGCAGGTCATGCCGCAGGGCATGGCGGAGCTGACCGTCCGCGACTACTTTGCCACCGCGTTCACGGAAAAGAAGTACAACCTGGACAAGCTTATCGCCGACGTCTTCGAGATAGTCAACGTCGACCTGCCGCTGGACAAGCAGGTCAAGAACTTCTCCGGCGGCCAGCAGGCCCGCCTGCTTCTGGCCCACGCCCTCATCCAGGACCCGGACATCCTGCTCCTGGACGAGCCGACCAACAACCTGGACCAGGCCGGCATCGAGCACCTGACCGGCTTCCTAATGATGTACGAAAAGACCGTCCTGGTCATATCCCACGACGCCGACTTCCTGAACGCCTTCTCCGACGGCGTGCTCTACCTGGACATCCATACCCACAAGATAGAGCAGTACACCGGCAACTACTACGACGTGGTCAAGGAAATCGAGGAGCGCATCGCCCGCGAAAACTTGCAGAACGCCCGCATGCAGATGCAGATAAAGGAAAAGCGGTCCCAGGCCGAGGTCTTCGCCCACAAGGGTGGCAAGCTCCGGGCCGTGGCCAAGCGCATGCGCGAGTCAGCGGAGGAGGCCGAGGAAGGCATGGTCAGCGTCCGCATGGAGGACAAGACCATCCGCGAGTTCGACATCCCCCCGCAGGAGATGGACATCCACTTTGACGGCAAGGTCGCGACCTTTACCTCCGTCTCCGCCATCAAGAACAGCAAGCAGGTCCAGAAGCCGGTTGACTTGGTCGTCCGCAAGTGCGAGCACGTCCTGATCTCCGGCCCGAACGGCATCGGCAAGTCCACTCTGCTTGAAAAGCTGGCGGCCGGGTCCGGCGAGGGCTTCACCATTCCCAAGGAAGTCAAGATCGGATACTACAAGCAGGATTTCAGCAACATCGACTTCAGCCAGACCGGCTACGACGCCCTGGCCGCGGTCATGAAGGAGACGGACGAGCACAAGCTGCGGTCAACCGCCGCCGGCTTCCTGCTGGAAGGCAAGCTCCTGGCCCAGCCCATCAGCGCCTATTCAGAAGGCCAGAAGGGCCTGCTGGCCTTCTGCCGACTGTCCCTCATGCGCCCCGGCCTGCTCATCCTGGACGAGCCAACCAACCACATCAACTTCCGCCACTTGCCTGTCATAGCCAAGGCCCTGGATGAGTTTACCGGGACCATGATCATGGTCTCCCACATCCCCGACTTCGTCTCGCAAATCAAGTTCAACCAGATCATCGACCTCGAGGCTGTCTAATGCCCTCAGGCACGGCTGCGACCCGCGCATAGGTTACAAATTAACGGACGCGATGCCGAAGCCCGCAACGAAAAAGAACGCCTTTGGGCGTTTTTTTTTGCGGCCGACTAGGCTAGAGCGCGCAGCAGGCGGTTGCCGGAATTCTGGAACTTGCCCCCCAGGCCATAGTGTCGGCCGGCGTTCAGCGCCCCTAAGGCGAGCAAGGCCGCGGCGTAGACCATGTGCTCATCGACGATGTATGCCGTGGTCCCGATCTTGGGGAAATCGAGTATGGGGAAATAATACAGCAGCATCATGGCCGCGCCCAGAACCGACGCCCAGCGGATCGACACGCCCAGGATGAGGGCCACCCCGATCAGGGTCAAGCCCCACTCGTTCAGGAAGTTGGTGTACGGGAGCAGGTCAGGCGAAGCCAGCCACTCATAGAAGCCGGTGAAGGTCTTGGCGCCCTTGAGGTAGCCGGCCGCGGACCAGGCCGGGTTCATGATCTTGGTTATTCCGGCGTAAAAGAAGACCCCGCCCAGGGACACACGCAATATGAATACGGTTAGCTTTTGGTAGCTGCCCATATGCTTGTTTCTTGGTTAAATCATTAATCAGTTGTCTTGCCGTCAAAATGCTCGTCATCAGCCGCACCGTCGGCCTTGGTGGCATGAATGACCCCATCACGATGATGGGGAGGACAGTACAGCGAGTAGAGCTTCAACCTGTCCGTCCCGGAAGCGTTGATGACGTTGTGCCTGGCCCCTGCCGGGACGACCACGGCGTCGCCGTCGCTGACCTCATGGACATTGCCGTCCACGACCACGCGGCCACTGCCCTGCTCGAACCTGAAGAACTGGTCGACGTCATGGACCTCCTCGCCGATCTCCTCCGACGGCAGCAGGCTCATGAGAACCAGCTGGCTGGACCTGGCCGTGTAAATGACGTGCCGGAAATTGTCGTTGGCCAAAGTCAGCTTTTCGATATCGCCCTTGTATCCTTGCATGTGCTTATATGGCCCTGATCGGGGTTACCTGTTCAAAAATTGCATCATCCTGTGGACCACGAACGCCGACCAGGACGTCACCGAAGCTGGCCGCTTGCTGAATGTAATAGATTGCCGCCCCGATGAAACCCAGGCCGCATGCCCCTCTCCCTATCCCGCCTTTAGACATGTTGTTGTGGTTAATGTCCCTATTGTAGTTGAATCATAACAAAAAATCGCCTTTTGGGCGATTTTCTGAGGTAAGTAAGACTAGGCCTTACGTACGTCTTTGGCGTTGAGGCCCTTTTGGGTCTCTTCGGTCTCGAAGGTGACTTGGTCGCCTTCTTTGATCTCGTCAAAGGTGATATCTACCAGGGCGTTGCTGTGGAAAAAGAGGTCCTTTTCCTGGCCTTCGATGGCGATAAAACCGAAACCTTTGTCGGTCTTCTTCTTGATGACTCCGTTCATGGTTGTGCTTTCTGTAATTAGGGTGATAGTAACTGTTAGAGGCTCGACTAGTTCTATTGAACAATTAAGGCTATTGTAGCACGTATGGCGTAGAATAGCAACCGACCAGGCATCTAGTGCTTGAAAATGATGGCATTCGGCACGTTCCGGCCCGGGCAGGTAAAACAATTTGGGTTAGCTCAAAGATGCTTTTACTACAGTGATATATTGATACAATTATTAGAAAAAGTGATCAAAACAGGATTAGCAGACTAAAGTAAAAATATCTAGTAAATTAATTCACTAATACTGTAAGTAAGGCTCCGCCAAAAAAACCTAAGATGCCTGGCATTGTTTAAATCACATGCATAGTGAGCGCCATCGTAACTAACATTTGAGGGAGACGCTAGACAACTATTGCTGCATTGGCTTGATGTGTTAATCGGCAAATTTTAGAATTTACTTATTCATCCACGTTATCGATAGCTGCAAAACTGTCGCGATACAAACCCAAAGGAGATACGGGGTATTAGCGAAGGCGATCCATTTGATGTGAGGGTGAATGAGAATGAGTGCCCAGATGAGTGTCGCAAGTACGAGGAGGATATCGATGGATGCGAGGAAATTGTTCTTTAGGCCAAACTGAAAATAAGTAAAGGAAAAATTGAAAATTAGATTCAGCACAAAAGGCAGCGCTACTATTGCGGGAAGCTCTTTTGTATAAACCTTGTAAAACACGGTGACGTAGGTAAGGACGATAATGACGTAAAGCACCGTCCAGACAGGCCCAAAGATCCATGATGGCGGCGCCCAAGCGGGTTTGATGAGGGTGCTATACCAGTTGTATGTGTTGGGGTTCATGATCCGTATTAATTAATAGGGCAAGTGTTCTTACCTAAGGCAGCGTACAATCCGCACCAGCCAAATATCGCTTCAAAAAATGCGAAACCTGAGAAGAAAATCAGCCAAGGGCTCCATGTGGTAGTGATGGCAATAAGGAGAAGCGCTGCGCCAATACCAATTCGAATTATTCTATCATTTTTGCCGATATTTTTTCTTACGCCGTGGGTCTTATTTCCCGCAAAAATTCTCAGTGTCGCGCGATAGATGAATCCGACTATAAACGCCAACGCAAACATACTGACAATAAGCCCCCAACCAAATGGCGAGAGAATGAAATCTACTGGAGATTTGTTAAAAAAATCTTTTTTTAGTTGTGGGATAAGCTTCAGCGCATTCATACCTTCCTTGAAGTCAAAGGCTTCTATCTCACCGATGGCCAAAGAGTACTTGCTGTCATTGTTGGAGCTCGATATGCGAATCTCGTAAGTTCCCGCGTCTCCCTGCGCTTTGTATTCCGGCCCTTGCCAGTAGGTATCGTGGCCGAATGGTTCAAAAAAATTCTTCCATTCATTGCTCGCGCCATCCAAAAAGGCAAGTTGTTTTCCGTCCTTCAGAATGACGGCTGAGACATCTTTTTTTTGACCAGGAATATCTGGCACAAGCACACCGACATAGAGCGCAAAAGGTTTGTCTGCGGTGATGGTATAAAACGCAGGTTCACCATTGAGCGTCCCATAATACGCTTTGGAGACTTCCGGTGAGGTAACATTAGTCGGATTATCTTTTACGATCCTCGGCTGGTGCGCGTAAGCAACTGTCGGCAGTATAAATACTGCCAGGAGGATCATGAAGATTGGTTTTGAAGATGATTTGGCAATAAGTCCTCTACTCTTATTATTCAGCAAGGTGTAAATTTTCATTCAAAATAAGGTTTTTTAATAAAAAGTTCGCTTAATATTCTCATAGTTTCATTCCGAACATCTTCATCCAGATTGGATCGCCGCCAGCAGCTCGTCTATCCCCTTCTTCTCGATCGTGGACACCAGTATGAGCTGCGGATGCTTCACGGCGGCCAGTATCTTGTTGATCTTGGCCTGGTAGTGCGACTTTTTGATCTTGTCTATCTTGTTGGCCACGATGATGAACTGCTTGTCGGCCTCTTCCAGGCGGCGGATGAAATAAAGGTCGCTGTCAGTAACCCCGACTTCCGCATCCACGATGATTATGATCTTCTTGTGCGGGATGTCGGAGAAGAAGAGGTAGGAGTAGATGAGCTTCTTGAGGTTGTTGCGGTCCTCCAGCGAACCTGAGGCAAAACCGTAGCCGGGCAGGTCGATGAAGTACATCTCCTTCTTGTTGATCAGGTAGACGTTGATCTCGCGGGTCTTGCCGGGCTTTGGGCTGGACCGGGCGATGTCCTTGCCGGTCAGGGCGTTGATGAGGCTGGACTTGCCCACGTTGGACCGGCCGATGAAGGCGACCTGCGGGATCTGGTCCCTCAAAAGCTCGTCGTCGCTGGTCAGGCCCTTTTTGAATTCGGCGGAGCGGATTCTCATGCAACCATCTTAGCAAAAATAGCCGGCGGGAGCTAATGAAGGCCGCCCCGTCTTCCCCATGGTCATCGCTAAGGATCAAACCTCCAAGAATAATTTGGTTCGTGACTTTATGATCACAAAAAAACACCTGATACAACAGATGCTTTTTATTGGGGTGGGTGACGGGGAACGATCCCGCAGCCTTCCGCGCCACAGGCGGACGCTCTACCATTGAGCTACACCCACCAAGTCGGATTGTAGTGAGACTTGCGTCACACCCTGGTGCCCTCGCCAGGAATCGAACCTAGATAGCCGGCTTAGAAGTCCGGAGTTCTATCCATTGAACTACGAGGGCACGAGGCTGGATATAAGTCCGGCTCAAACAAAAAAACCCATACACAGTTTGGGATTGCCTTATGCGCGTCTGCTGTGTCAGGCGCGCGGATATTCAATTCGCTGCAATTATAGCCGATTTAGGGGCAAAAGTCAAATAATCGCCCGTATAAGCAGACCGGCTGATTGTTCGCGTTTACTTGATTTTCGTGTAAAATACCGGCATATGATGTCACAAGAATTCTGGTTCTCCATCCTGTCAGTCCTGGCCATAAGCATGGCTTCCCTGGTCGGGTTGCTCCTAATCCCCATGCAGACCCTCGGCGGCCGCCGCCTGTTCACCTTTCTGGTCAGCTTCTCGGCCGGCGCGCTTCTGGGCGACGTCTTTGTCCACCTCCTGCCGGAACTGGCGGAAGACGGCCAATTCACCCTGCAAACGTCCCTGACCATCCTGGCCACCATCGTCGGGTTCTTCGTCCTGGAAAAATACTTCCACTGGCACCACCACCACGGGGAAGGCAAGGACGGCGAGCATGCCGCCCACCCGGTGACCACGAACATCCTGCTCGGCGATTCCGTCCACAACTTCATTGACGGCCTGATCATTGCCGGCGCCTACCAGCTGGACGTGCGCCTGGGGCTGGCCACCACCGTGGCCGTCATTCTGCACGAGATCCCGCAGGAGATCGGTGACTTCGGCGTGCTGCTTCACGGCGGCTTCACCAAGGCCAAGGCGCTGCTTTACAACTTCGTCTCCGCACTCAGCGCCGTATTGGGCGCCGTGGCGGTGTTCATATTCGGCGACGTCACGGGCATCCTCCCCTATCTGGTCGCGCTGGGCGCCGGCTCGTTCATCTACATCGCGGTCGCTGACCTCATCCCGGAAATCCACAAGGAGAACGAGCACTCCGTCAGCCAGCTGCTCGCCTTCGCCTTCGGCATCGCGGTGATGTTCCTGCTGCTGCTCCTGGAATAATCCTGCGCATTCAGCCGTGCGTGCGCCGCCCCGACAAAAAACCCGCCTAGACGGCGGGGTTTTTTATTTCCGGTAACTGGTTCTTCCGGAAGTACTTGGGCAGGAGGTAAAGGTAGAGCAGGAAGAGAAGGCCGTAGTTTATGGCCATGAACCACGGGTGCGACCATTCGATGCCGTTGACCTTAAACTGGGAGAACGGGAACAGGAATGGGGTGGCGTAGAACTCCGTGGTGTGGGTGAAGATGTCCAGGCCGATGTGCAGCGCCCAACCCAGGATGAACCACGGGAACTTGCGGGCAATGGCCCAGGACACGCCCAAGCCAGCCGCAAATATCACGAAGCTGTGGGTGAAGTTATAGACCTGCGAGGTGAATTCGCCCAGCGGCATGGTGTCGAAGTCGGGCCGGCCGCCGCTCAGGCTCAGGTCACCGGTGACAAGCTGCCAGGTCATCCATGCGAAGATCGGCGTGAATGCCAAGAAGTCGGGCAGGAGCCCGAAGGCAACTCCCCACCTTGCGGTCCGCGCGTCGCCGCGGGTCTGCGGGATGGTCCGGTACATCGCGTTCGTCCACAGACCGTGAGCCAGTACGTCCATTGGGTTTACAAATTCCTTAATTGCCCTACACTTAATATAACATGATACCAATATCCGATGAAGAAACGCGGCCGAACCAGGCCCCGCTACTGACCTACCTGCTCATCGCGGCGAACGTGGTGGTCTTTTTCCTGGCCACGGACGCGGACATCCATGCCTACGCCCTGCGCGCCGGTGACCTGCTGGCCGGCCAGGACCTGATCACGGCGTTCACTTCCCTGTTCCTGCACGGGGGGTTCTTCCACCTCCTGTTCAACGTCTGGTCATTGTGGATTTTTGGCGATAACGTGGAGGATGACCTCGGCTGGTTAGGCTACCTGCTCCTTTACCTGGCCGCCGGCGTAGCCGGCAACCTGGCGTTCGCGCTGCTGGCCTCCCCTTCAGAGATGGCCATCGGCGCGTCCGGCGCCATCTCAGGGGTCATGGGCGCCTACCTTATACTGCACCCGCGCAACCGTGTGCTGACCCTGGTGCCGCTCGGCTTCTGGATCACGACCATGCGGATAAACGCCCCGATATTCATCGGCATCTGGTTCCTGCTGCAGTTCGCCGGGCTGGCCGGGTCCGCCCAGGACGGCATAGCCTACTCGGCTCACGTCGGCGGCTTCCTGGCCGGACTGGCCCTGGCCAAGCTCCTGCCCAAGAAAAACCTGGCCGCCTAGGGCGTCCGACGCAAACTAAAAACCGCCCGAAGGCGGTTTTTTTATATTGTCGAGGACTGGTAATGGTAAGGGAAAGTCCGGTACAGGCCGACCCACTGGTCCATGGTCAGATCCTGCGCCCGGGTCTTGGGGTCGATGCCGTTCTGCGCCAGCCATTGGCCGACTTCCAGCGGCGCCATGTGCAGGCCGGTGGTTAGGTTGTTGTGGAGCTGCTTGCGCTTGGCCACGAACGCGACCTTGACGATCCGGAAGAACTGCTTGCGGTCGACGACTTCCGGGAACTTCACGCGGGGCGTGATCCGGATGATGGCCGAATCGACCTTGGGCGACGGCCAGAAGCTCTGCCGGCCGACTTCCGCCAGGACTTCCGCGTCCGCATCCAGCTGGATTGACACGGCCAGGACGGACATCTCGCCCGGCTTGGCCACGATGCGCTCCGCGACTTCTTTCTGGACCAGGAAGACCATGAGCTCCGGCTTGTGCGGCTGCTCCAGGAAATACTTGAACAGGTGCGAGGTCAGGTAATACGGGATGTTGGCGACCACCTTATACTTGCCCTTCACTTCCCGGCTGAAATCCATGCGTAGGATGTCCTGGTTGGTGACATTGACGTTCTTGACGTCCTTGAGGTTGATATCCAAAATGTCCAGCATGGTCCGGTCCTTTTCCACGGCCAGGACCGAGCCGGCGCGGATGGAAATCTCCTGGGTCAGGACGCCTAAGCCCGGCCCGACCTCCACCACCAGGTCCGTGGCCTTGATGTCGGCGGCCCGGATGATGTCGTCCAGGGCGATCTCGTCGACCAGAAAATTCTGCCCCAAGTACTGCTTGGGGGCGATCTGATAGTGTCTGAACAGGTCCTTGATGAATTGCGGGTTGGTCAGCTGGTTCATGCAGGTAAATTAGTCCTTTAGTCTATATCCAGGATTGGCTCCCTTACGAGATATCCCGACTCGTTCTAGTCGGTTAGGCACCCGGCTTGAGGCCGCTGACTCAATCAGCCTATTCACATCTGCCTCACCCACGATTCTCGGTTCATTCAGGAATGAGTCAAGCAGGTAATACTGGCCGGGTTCCGCTGCGGGGCAAACTGCCCTAAAATGGTTTCCTACAGTGGTGTACATCAGGTCATACGGCCTGCCGCCTAAGTCCTGCATTATTGACGCCTTTACAGAATCAGGCTTGTACGGATAAATCGGATACTCTCCTACCTCCATGCCACCTATATGGGCCAGGTACTCCCCGACATCAGTGCTCGTGAACCACCCGCCTGGAGCCAACGGCGGGCGGCCTCCAATCCTCCGCAGTTCGCTAACCTGCTCGCGCACCTCGCCTATACTGCTTGGGATTCCTTCCACCTTGAGGAGATTCAGGCCGTTCAATAGCATGCATGGGCCACAGTCATTTCCATTCTCCTGCTGGAACCATTCCATCGATACATCTCGCCCCTGCTCTGTATGAATGACGAATTTTTTCTTGTGGATGATGAACTTTTTCTGAGGGTCCTTCTGGATTTCAAATTTTTTTGGGGCTGAATCTCTGATCTCAAATTTTTTCTCTCCTTCCTCAGGATGTATTTCAAATTTTTTACTACCGCCCTCCCCGGTTAATCGGCCTTCAGGCATAAATTTTGGATGAGTATGATCAGTTAAATGAAACTTAGTCGTACTTAACCTCGTAAATTTCCAGCAGCTCGCGCGGGATGGCCTTCAGGAAACGCGACGGCACGGACATGTTGCGACTGCCGTACTGCTTGCGGGTCATGGCATGCACTAAGTATAGCTGCTTTCTGGCGCGCGTCACGCCCACGTAGGCAAGGCGAACCTCTTCCGCGATGTCCTTGGGGTCCAGGATGGACCTGGCATGCGGCAGGATGCCTTCCTCAAGGCCCACGAAGAACACCACGTCAAACTCCAGGCCCTTGGCCTGGTGGAGGCTCATGAGGGTGACTTTTGGCGAATTCAGGTCGGCCTCGTCCTGGGTGGTCATGAGGGCGACTTCTTCCAGGAACTTGACCAGCCCATCCTTCCACGGCATGCCGCTGAACGTGGTCGCCACGTTGAACAGCTCCTGGACGTTCTCAAACCGGCCCTCGCCCTCCTCCGAGCCGTCACGCAGGTAGCGCTCGTAGCCGGTCAGGCGGAGGATGGCGCCCAGGACCTCGGTCAGGGTGGCCTGCTCGTCCAGGTTGCGGATGCTGTCCATGATCTCGAAGTAGCTGCGGATGGCAGGCTTGGCTACCATGACCTTGGCCAGGGCGTCGTCGTCCTTGGCCACCAGCGCGTCCTTCAGCATCTCGAACGACTTGGCGCCGATGCCGCGCGGCGGGACGTTGATGACGCGCTTCATGCCGATGACGTCATTGGGGTTGAGGATCAGGCGCATGTATGAGATGAGGTCCTTGATTTCGCGGCGCTCATAGAACTTCAGTCCGCCGACTATCTGGTATGGGATGCCGCCCTCGATGAGCATCTCCTCCACGGCGCGCGACTGGACGTGGGTGCGGTAAAGAACGGCGTACTTGTTCAGGCCGATCTTGTTCTTGATCTTGGGGAGGATGCGCGTCTGGCTGCGCCGCATGATGCGGCTGAGGATGCCCTCGTCCTCGGCGCCGTAGTCATACTTCAAGCCTTCTGGCTCGCCGTCCTGCGTATCGATGATCTTCTTGGCGACGAACCACGCCTCCGCCATCTCGTCCTCCGCCCGGTACAGCATGGGCTTGGTGCCTTCGGAGTTTTCCGTCCATAACCGCTTCTTGCTCTGGTTCGGCGAAAGCTCGATTATCCGCTCGGCGATCTCCAGTATGGGCGCGGTGGAGCGGTAATTCTGCTCCAGCTTGACCACCACCGCTTCCGGATAGTCCTTCTCGAAGTCCAGGATGTTCTGGAGGTTGGCGCCGCGGAAGCCGTAAATGGCCTGGGCGTCATCGCCGACCACGAAGATGTTGCGGCGCTTGGCGGCCAGGAGCTTGGACATCAGGTACTGCGCGTAGTTGGTGTCCTGGTACTCGTCTATCAGCATGTACTTCCAGCGGTCCTGGTAGGCCTCCAGGATTTGCGGATGCTTCTGAAACATCATGACCGGCATCATGATCAGGTCGCCGAAGTCGACCGCGTTGTTGGCGGCCAGGCGCTTCTGGTACTCGGCATAGACGTCACGGGCGGTCTTGCTGAAGGCCTTCTCGTCCTCGTCAATGTCGTCCGGCTCCTGCAGGCCGTTCTTGGCCCGGTCTATGATGCGAGCGAACATCGACGGCTTGAGCTTGGTCGGGTCGATCTTGAACTCCATGAGGATGTCCTTGAGGAGCATCTCCTGGTCGTCGTCGTCATAAATGACGAAGTTCTTGTCCAGGCCCAGGAGATGGGCCTGCTCGCGGATGATCCGCACGCCTAAACTATGGAAGGTGGCCATGAGCGGGATCTCGTCCTTCTCCAGCAGCTTGCCGATGCGCTCCTTCATTTCACCGGCCGCCTTGTTGGTGAACGTCACGGCCAGGATGGAGCCCGGGTGCATGTTCATTTTCCGGATCAGGTATACGATGCGCATGGTCAGCGCCTTGGTCTTGCCGCTGCCGGCGCCGGCTAAAATCAAAACCGGCCCCATGGGGGCGGTTACCGCGGCGAGTTGCCGCTCATTTAGGCCGGCCGTCGGCTGTGCTGGTTGTGTTGCAGGTTGCGCTTGTGGTGTCTGTTTTTTCATCTCACTAATTATAACAATTTACCCGGACAATATCACGCGCATAAATTATCTACAAAAACCCCAGCAAAACACGCTTCTGTGGATATATGACCCAAAAAATAGCCTATAAACAAAGGTCTTTATGGCTTTACTCACAGTATGCGGACCCAAAAGGGTTGACCCGGGCGCTTAAATTTGGTAACATCAGAGGCACGGAAGTAATGGAAGCACCCCTTATAAATAACCCAGAAAAGCGGCTAATCTAGGGCATTGGACTCTAGTGTGTACAGGATAATTTAGCCACCGATCAGGATTGTGCAGGAGCAGTTATTCCACTCTCTCAAACCTCCGAAATTGCGATTGAAGACTCAAATAGCCCCCAACAGGCAGGAGTCCAGCCGCAATCTCAGACTCTTTTCCCCGTAAAGCAGAAAGAAGCCGGAGCGCTCAAGCGCTTCTGGCAGTCCAGCAGCAAATTCACAATTCACCCGTTCAAGTCTCTTCACGCGAAGCACCTGCTGCCATTGTCCCCTTCGGACTACATGGCGCGTTTTGGCTTGGAACTGGTGATATTGGGAATCGCTGTTTTTTCTTTGATCACCAACCTGTCCATCACCGCGAACGCTTCCCATCTGGAGACCTCGGACAAGTCGGTGATTTTTTCCTTCCTTAAGACCAACCCTGACCTGAACAACCCGCTGCTGGCCACCACCGGCACGACCACCATCCTGGCCCGCACCGACGAGTGGGTTTCCGCCGCCCAGGCCCAGTCGCCTTACACCCGCAACATCCTGGCCTCCTCCGACTCCTCCGGCATGACAACCATCCAGGAGAACGTCGTGGTCAAGACCAACCCGGCCGACACCCAGAACTTCATGCGCCACGGCACCACCGAGTACACCGTGTCCTCCGGCGACTCGATCATCTCAATCGCATCGAGCTTCGGCGTCTCGCCGCAGACCGTCATGATGGAGAACAAGCTGTCCGAGACCACCACCCTCCGCCCCGGCCAGAAGCTGACCATCCTCCCCACAACCGGCATCCGCCACACCGTAGTCGGCCTGGAGACCGTCGAGTCCATCGCCAAGAAGTACCGCGTGTCCGAGGATGACATCATGGACATCAACGACATCGAAATTGCCGAGGACGTGCAAGCCGGCGCCAGCCTGGTCATACCGCTGGCCAAGGTCGAACTGCCCAGGACGACCATCGTCAAGAACACCACCAACCAGATCGCCTTGAAGGAAGCGCCGGCCCCGGCCAACTTCATCGGATCGTCCGACTTCATCTGGCCGACACCGGTCCGCAGCATCACCCAGGGCTTCCACAGGCTCCACTCCGGCCTGGACATATCCAACAGCCGCAAGGAAGCCATTTACGCGGCCACTGACGGTTTCGTGGAACTGTCCGGCTGGCGCGCCGGCTACGGCAACACCGTCATCATCAACCACGGCGACGGCTTCAAGACGCTGTACGGCCACTCCTCCGAGATATTCGTGAAGGCCGGCGACCAGGTCACCAAGGGCCAGGTCATCGCCAAGCAGGGCAACACGGGCCGCGTCCGCGGCGCCACCGGCATCCACCTGCACTTTGAGATCATCAAGAACGGCGTGAAGGTCAATCCCCTTTCATACGTCCGCCCCTAACCGAGATAAACAAGAAACCGCCCGTAACTGGGCGGTTTTTTTGTCATTATCGATAAGCCTGTCCGAGATTTACTGAAAAAATCCCCTAAACAAGCAGTTTTTTTTAAATAAAAAACTCCAGAACAGGTCTGGAGTGGTGGTTCGATGGCAGCATTCAACGCGTCGTTTACGTTGCTTGGGGAGAAGGCACGCGTTCAGGGAAGCGCTCCCTGAGGATTTGGCCGACAACGCCGCCTTCGTCCCGTTCCAGGACCCAATCAGATCCTCTTCTCCGGAACAGGGCAATCGAATGATGCTTGCCGTTGCGGTAAACCGTCTCCTGCTGGACCGTGATGATTCCCGCGCCGTCATCCAGCCCATGGAATCCGTAGCCGAGAAGCTCGGCAGCCGTCGCCGTATCCACTGCCTTGACCAGGTCCGTGGTTACGAGAATCGGCGAACCGGCCGGCCCGTGGCCCATACTGTGGTATGCCATGACTATGTACATGAACCCTCCTGTGCTAGAAAGGAAAAGCATACCACCTCACAAGGCGATTGGCAATGCAGGCCGCCAGTTAGGACGTTGACATCCTCGCCAAATTCTGGTAGCATGCGTTGTTCGTGGGTCTTAGGAACGGAAGCGCGATGTTGCGCCATCATTTTGGGGGAAGTGAATGCTCATGAGCGAAATTACAATCGAGTTGCGCCGCAGCCTCATCGAGAGCGCCAAGCGTGACCAGCGCGACATGCAGGAGCATGTTGGGATGCTCCAGGAGATCCGCCAGAGCAACTGGATGATCTGGGGCACCACGTGGGGCGTAATGCTGACCATGGCATGGATAACCACCCTGGGCGGCGACTACGACTTCATGGTCGTGCTCCTGGGCATCGCCTGGATCCACGCCATGGCGCGCTACCACTACCTCATTCACCGCATCGGCGCTTTCCTGCGGTCCAGCGGCAGCGCCTGGCAGTCGTCAGACCAGCGCAACAAGCGCAAGTGGATCCTCGCGCTCTCCGACATCGGATGCATGCTGCCTATCGTCTACCTGTTCGGCGTCGGCGTATACGGCCTGTGGGTCAACGGTTCGGCGTTGCTGGCCAGCTTCTACGGCATATGGTTCGCCTGTGGGCTGTTCCTCCTGGTAAGCGCGGCAAATCCAGGCCAGAAAATCCACATCAAACGTTCAGCGCCCGAGGTTCCGGCCTGGGAGACCGGAAGCGAGGACGGAGAGAAGGCGTGAGTTTGGCTGCCAGACGACGGCGGCGATCGACATGGGCCCGGCAGGCACTCTGCATGGGCCCCTTTTTATACTTAAAAACAGCCATCGGGATTTGCCCGCGGCTGTTTTTCTGCATATGACTGACTGTCCGCTACTGGACCGTGGCGCCGGCATTCTCCACCTGGTCATCACTCAGGTCCTGCACGGTGAAGCCGCGCAAGCTGGTGGACTTGGCTTCCACGCCGGTGAAGGCGTCGGTGCCGGTAACCTGGATGTCGCGGAGGAGGGTCATGTTCTGGCCGCGGTTGCCGTCGGACGGCGTGACGGTCAGCTGAAAAGACATGGTCCGGGCCGGGCTGAACTTGCCGACGAACGCGTCGAGCCTGCCGACCTTCCAGCGGATCTTGCCGGCGTTGCGGTCAAAGGTCACGTTGGCCTTCTCCGAATCAGGGATGACCACGTCAGCCCAGGCGGACACGGGCAGCGGCATGGACGCGATGAGCGCGGTATCGTCGATGTCATTGCTCATGTTGGTCAAGAGTGCCGTGACCTCAAACGTGGTCGGCTGGCCGACCATCATGGGCATGGCGCCGGAAACGTAGCGGCCGCTCATTATCATGCCCAGCTCGGACGCGACCTTGAGCTCCAGGTCCTGGCCGCGGATCTGGTTGGTGACCTGGTCGGAATAGATGGCGATGCTGCTCTTGATGACCTGGTTCTTGAGGTTGGTGCTGTTGGTCGACTTGAGCGGCACCTGGAAGGTCAGCTCGCCGCGCTGGTTGGGCGAGACCAGCCCCAGGCTGTTGGTGGTGGCGGCCTTCCAGGTCACGGTGTTGCCCGTGACGATGCCGCTCGGGACCTTGAGCTTGGTCAGGTCCAGGGCCGCGCCTTCCAGAGTGGCCGTGACGACCACGTTCTTCTGGCCGATCGAACCGAAGTTCCCGTACTTGAGCGTGAACTGGATGTTCTGGCCCAGGTTGACGACAGCTTCCGGGGACGCCTCCTGGGTCAGGGACAAGGTGGATGGCTGGATCTTGAACCGGGCGGAGGCCTGGATCTGAGGGGCCAGCCCGCCGGGGACGGCCAGGCCCAAGTCGCCGCGGACCTGCTGTTCCGTCCCGGGATCGCCGATGAAATTGCCGGTGACCTCAATTTTTCCTATCGCTTCGGGTGCGATCTTGCCCAAGGACCAGTAGTTCTGGTTCCTGCTGGGGGCGGGCAACGCGCTGATGAACTTGAATCCTTCCGGGTATTGCAGCTCCACGGCCGTGGCATCGAACTCGCGGCCGGAGATGTTCTTGTAGTTGACCGTGAAAGTGGTGCTCTGGCCGTTGACCACGTCTATGGGCCCGGTGATCTCCATCTCCAGTTCCGGGGCGGTCAGTGTCGTCTTGAAGCTGGTTTCGGCATTGAACTCGGAGCTGAAGTCGGACAGGCTGAAATTGAGCTTGGCGCGGATTTCCTTGGATTCGCCGGTGCCGCCGCTGAGCTTGCCGCGGACCTTGACCTCGCCGGTCTGGCCCTGGCGCAGGACGGGCAGGTTGAACCGCTGGCCGTTGGAGGACGACGTTTCCGGCTCAGCCGAGGAGAACTTGAAGTTGGACGGGTAAAAGACCTCCAGCGCGATGTTGGTCAGGTCGGAACTCTCGGCGTTTGTGTAGATGATGCGGTACTCGCCCTCGTTGCCCGAGGCCAGGCGGTCCGGCCCCTTTATGCTGAGCAGGACGTTGGCGGCCTGCGGTTCCCGGTCACGGACGTTGCGCATGAAGAACAGTGCGCCCAGGATGAGCATAGCCACGACCAGCAAGCCGCCGAACACGAACAGGTAATTGGAAGCCAGCCAGCCGGTCCAGCCGGGCTTGGAGACGTTGAAGTCGTCGGGAAAATCCTGGCGGTTCTGCTGGTCGAGTATGGGGGCCTCCCCTTCCTGCGGACCGAATGACGGCGGCTCAAACTTGGGCGGCTGCGGCTGGGCCGGTTGCGGGGCCGGCGTCTGCTCGGACGCCGCCGGCTGGGATGCGGCCGGTTCCGGAGTGGAGGCTAACGGGTCCAGGTTATTCGGTTGTCCATCTGTTGGCTCTGCCATTTGTTTTGGTTGCCGCTTCCGCGGGTGAGAATGTTTTTATAAGATCGAGGCCAGGAAGTGGTCGGACTTGAGCTTCCGTTCCAGGATGAACTCAATGAAGTCGCGAACCACGTCATGCGACTCGCGGGCCACGCGGTCATCCAGGGCCAGGGCCGGCAGTTGGCTGAACTCGGACTCCATCAGGAGGGTCAAGCTGTCCTTGAGGCGTTGCGGGAGGGCGGACGCGCTTTGCGCATGCTCGATGGAGAACCCCAGGCAGCGCAGCAGCCGCAGGGCAAAGCTGTCCACGGCGGTGAAGACGGACTGGGAGGCGAGGTCTGCGGTGTTGGTGAAGCGGAGGAAATCGCGCATCAGGATATAAGCCTCGTCGTTGGGCTGCTCGTCCGCGGTCATCTTGAGCATGAGCTCCGCTGCGTACAGGGCGCTGACCGAGCGGGACAGCTCCTCGCGCAGGCCGTTGAACGATTCCAGCGGCTTAGCCGAGATGAGCGACGGCATGGCGCTGCGCCCGGCCGTCTCCATTTCCACCAGCCCCAGGTCCTGCATGCTGAAGGACAGCTTACTCTTGCCCAGGCGCAAGCCCCGTGCCATGACCCTGACTTTCCCCTGTTCCAGGCTCCAGACGGTCACGATCTGGTCCGCCTCGCGGTAGTTTTGTTTCTTGAGCACGATGCCAGTGAGCTTTTGGTAGTTCATTTGGCTTGGGCGCAAACGAGGCCCGGTTACTTTTCCAGGCCCAGGAGGATGGTCTTGCCGTCCACGGAAAATTCCTGCATCGGGTCGATTTTCCTGGACGCCAGGTCCTTAACGAAGGTCTTTTTCACGTCGAACAGCTTCAGGGCCTTCTGGAGGTCCTCATCAGAGGTATCATAGGCCAAATTAACGAATTCGCCAACCTGGAGGCCGGTTTTCTTACGCATGTCCTGCACGGCGCGCTCGAGCTCCCGAGCCAGGCCCTCGACTTTAAGTTCCGCCGTCATGGCAGTGTCGATTTGGGCGCCAAAGTCGCCGGATGAGGGGCGGGCGGAGGCGTCATGAACCACGGATTTCAGGTTCAGCTCGTCCGCGACGATCTTCTCGAACGACGGGTCCAGGCGGAGGTCGTCCTTGATCCAGTACTTCAGGCCGGCCAGCGGCTGGCGGACCTTGATGTTGGAGGCCTTGCGGAAGGCCAGGCCGTTCTCCACGATGCGCCGGACCCAGTCCATGTCCTTGAGCAACTTCTCGTTCTCCACGGACGGGGTGGTTTCCGGCCAATAGGCCAGGTGGACCGATTCGGCGTCATCCTTGGCGCGCAGCTGCTGCCAGACCGATTCGGCCAGGTACGGCGTGAACGGCGCCATGACCATCGACAGCGTCTTGAGGACGTTGTAAAGGGTTTGGTAGACGGCCGCGCCCTTGCGGTCGCGGGAGCGCCTGACGTACCAGGTCGACAGCTCGCTGATGAATTCCTCGACCCTGCGGGCGGCGCGGAACGGGTCATACCCGTCCAGCGACTTGGTGACGTCGTTGACCAGCTCCTGGGTCTTGGCCATGATCCACTGGTCCAGCACGTCCAGGTCATGGACCTGCTTGTCCTCCGCCGTCCAGTTGTCGTACTTGGAGTACGTGACGAAGAAGCTCAGGACGTTCCAGAGGGTCAGGAAATTCTTGCGGATGATGAGCTCCAGGTCGCGCTCGCCGAACATCTTGGTGTCGCCCGGCTGGCTGGTGGAATACATGTACCAGCGGACGGAATCTATGCCGTACTTGTTGATGATGGCCCAGGGATCGATGACGTTGCCGCGGGACTTGCTCATCTTCTGGCCCTTGTCGTCCAGGAGGTGGCCCAGGGAAATGACGTGCTTGAAGGACGGACCCTTGCCGAGGACCGTGGAAATCGCCAATAGCGTGTAGAACCAGCCGCGCGTCTGGTCGATGGCCTCGCAGATGTAGTCGGCCGGGAATTGCGCCTCGGCCAAGGCCTTGTTCTCAAAGGGGTAGTGCCACTGGGCGTAAGGCATGGCGCCGGAATCAAACCAGACGTCCATGACCGCAGTGACGCGCTTGCTCTCACCGCCGCACTCGCGGCAAGGCAGCTTGATCTCGTCGACGTACGGGCGGTGCAGGTCGGTCAGGCCAATTTCCATTTCCGTGAACTCGCCGACCTGGGGGTAGCGGTTGTCCAGGTCATAGTGCTGGTTGAGCAGCCAGATGACGTCGGCGTGCGTGACCACCAGGATGCGCTTGCCGTTGTGGTGGGTGTTCATCTCGGCCACGAAGTCCAGCATGCGGTTCTGCAGCTGCATGTATGACTCCCCTCCTTCCGGCGCGCCCTGCCAGCGCTGCTGGACCGGCCACTGCTTGTGGAACTCCTCCAGCGGGTGGCCGTTGAAGACGCCCAGGTTATACTCGCGCAGGCGCTCGTCGAACTTGACCGGGACGCCCAGGATCTCTGACGCGATTTCCGCCGTCATGGTGGTGCGCATGAGGTCGGAGGCGTAGATCATGTCCACGCCGCCCAGCGCCTTGACGGCGTTGCCCATGGCGCGGGCGTTGCCCTTGCCGGTCTCGGTCAGCGGGAACGGCCTGACTTCCGGCCAGTTGCTGTGGATGCCCTGGATGTTGCTCTCGGCCTCGCCGTGGCGGGCAAAGAAGAAGTGGTTCTTGTTGAGGTTCAGCTCGGCCACGCTGCCGACCACCTGGTAGGCCTTGCACGTCTGGCATTCCCAGATCGGCAACGGAGTACCCCAGTAGCGCTCGCGGGAGATGGCCCAATCCTTGACCTCGGACAGCCATTCGCCGAAGCGGCCGTACTTGATGTAGTCCGGGTTCCAGTCGATTTGCTCGTTGTTCTTGATCAGGTCCTCGCGCAGCGCGGACATGCGGATGAACCACGAGTCGCGGGCGTAATAGAGCAGCGGCGTGCTGCAGCGCCAGCAGTGCGGGTACTCGTGCTCGTACTTCTGCTTCCTGAGAAGGTTGTTGCCGGCCTTCAGGGCCTTGAAGATGTCGATTTCGGTTTCCAGCTGCTTGACGTACTTGCCGGCCAGCCCTTCCACCTCCGCCACGAAATTGCCGGTCTCGTCCACGGTATGGAACTTGGGCAGGCCCAGCTTCTCGCCCAGCTTGTAGTCGTCCTCGCCGTACATGACGGCCGTATGGACCACGCCGGTGCCGTCCGTGGTCGTGACGAAGTCCGCCTCATGGACCTGGTAGGACTTGTCCGACTTGAGCGATGGGACGTTAAACAGCGGCTTGTATGACTTGCCGACCAAATCCGCGCCCTTGTACTCGCGGGATGCGGCGACGCCCTCGCCCAGCACGCCCAGCAGCTCCTTGGCCAGGATGTATTTCTCGTCGGCGTTCTCGCCCTGCTTGTCGACTTCCACGTAATCTATGTCCTTGCCCACGGCCAATGCCACGTTGCCCGGCAGCGTCCACGGGGTCGTGGTCCAGGACAGGATGTAGGTCTTGGGCTCCCCTTCCAGCTCGAACTTCACGTAGACGGAATTGTCCTTGACGGTCTTGTAGCCCTGCGCGACCTCGTGCGACGAAAGGGCCGTGCCGCAACGGGTGCAGTAAGGCAGGACCTTGTGGCCCAGGTAGACCAGGTCCTTCTGCCAGGCCTCCTTCATGATGGCCCAGCTGGATTCGATGTAATTGTTGTGGTAGGTGATGTACGGGTTTTCCATGTCCACCCAGTAGCCCATGCGGCGGGTCAGGGTCTCCCATTCGTCCTTGTACTGCCAGACCGACTGCTTGCACAGGCGGTTGAACTCGATGATGGACTCGCGGACTGTGGGCTTGAGCGACTCTATCTGCTTCTTGCCGGAGATGCCCAAGGCCTTCTCGATCTGGAGCTCCACCGGCAGGCCGTGGGTGTCCCAGCCGGCCTTGCGCAGGACATGCTTGCCGCGCATGGTCTGGAAGCGCGGGATGAGGTCCTTGAAGGCGCGCGCCGCCACGTGGTGGAGGGCCGGCTTGGCGTTGGCCGTGGGCGGGCCCTCAAAGAAGACGAACGGCTTGCCGCCCTTGCGCTGTTCCACGGATCGGCGAAAAATCTCGCCCTTCTCCCAAAACTTAAGGACCTCCTCCTCCATCTGCGGGAAGTTGGGCTGCGGGTCAAAGTTCTTTTCAGGCACGATCTTGTCTGGCATTGTCGGCTCCGGATAAAAATAAAAAAGCCCGTCACTTGCGATCCCTGGCAGGGAGGTACCATCGCAATTCCAAATGGCTCTTGATTGGCTCGGTTACGGCGAGCGCCGGGCGGGTCTAGTAGTTTCTTCCGCCAGCTTCCTTATGGAGACCGGGTGATGGCCGGTATAGCTTTGCCTAATTATACCATAATCGCCGGCCTGGAAGCCAGAGGGCAAAAAAAACCGCCTCAAGCCATATTGAGCCTGTGACGGTACGTCTGGAGCAGCAGGAGGTAAAAATCCGGCGACCCATCGACCTTTAGCGGCGTCCAACCCGCAATGAGCTGGATGAGGTCTGAGTTGAAAATGCTGCTTATCTCGATGCCGTACTTCCGGTCGACTTTCCGACCGAGAGTCCTGTGCCCGGTCGATTCCAGGTAATCTTCCAGAAGGTCGGCGTTGCTAGCGTTGCCGCAACCCCTGATTGCCTTATCACGGCCATCACGGCGCAGTGATTGCCTGGCAAACACCAGGCCCCTGAGGTATTCAATCACGTCCTCGCCGGTCATGCCCTCGGCTTCCCCAGGCAGGCTGGCATTGACGTCTCTCTTGCCCGCAAAATAGAGAACGCGACCCATGCACCCTCCTTGATCTACATCTCTTCCAAAGTGTTGATGCCCAGCAACCCCAAGCCCTCCTTGAGCACGGACCGAGTCTTGCGGACCAGGGCCAGCCTCATCGCCCGCTTTGCCGCGTCACCCTCGGATTGGATCGGGCTGTCATGGTAGAACTTGTTGGCGATGTTGGCCAGGCCGTAAACGTAATTGGCCAGGACGTTAGGCAGGAACTCCTTGACCGCGTCTGCCACGGCTTCCGGCAGCTTGGACGCCTCCACGGCCAGCTTGTGCTCGGTGGCGGACATTTCTTGCGCCAACGCGGCCCCATCGTCCTTGACCTTCCTTAGTATGCTGGACAGGCGGGCGTAGGCATACAAAAGATATGGGCCGGAATTGCCCTCAAAGTCCAGGGCCACGTCCCAGTCGAACTCGATGTCAGAATGACGGTTGTGCGACAAGTCGTAGTATTTCAAGGCGGCCTTGGCCAGGGTCCTTACCGCTTCCGGCTTGTCGGCCAAATCGGGATTCTTCTGCTCAATGATCTGCGCGACTTTCTCTTCCGCCTGCCTGATGACGTCGTGGGCCAGGACCATGTTGCCCTTGCGCGTGCTCAGGACCTGGCCCTTGAAGGATATGAACCCGTAATCAAGGTGTGCCGCTTCCCCATCCAGCATTTCGCCCATCTTCCTCAAGATTGCGAACAGCTGGAAGTAATGGTGGCTCTGGCGGTTGTCCACTACATAAAGCTGCTGGGCAAAGCCTTCCTGCTTGCGGAACCGGAAGGTGGCCAGGTCGCGGAGCAGGTATGTGGTGCCGCCGTCGGACTTGACGATGACGGCGATGCCCAGGCCGTCGGCCTCCAGGTTGACTATCTGCGCGCCCTGGGACTCGACAAGCAACCCCTTGGCCTTGAGCTCGGTCACGATGTCCGGCATCTTGTCCTCAAAGAAGCTCTCCGGCCAGTGGTGGTCAAACGGCAGGATGTCCATGAGGCCGTTGATGGCCAAAAACTTTTCCATGCTCCAGTCCACGAACTGCTGCCAGAGCTGGCGGTTCTCGGCGTCACCCCGCTCCAGCTTGACGAACTCGGCCTTGCCGGCCTCGTGCACGGCCGGATCGGCTTCCGCGTCCTTGTTGATCTGGATGTAGTACTCGTTCAGCTTGGTCACGGGGTCAGCGGCGATTTCAGCCTCATTGCCGTACTTGCGGTAGGCCAGGATCAACAGGCCGAACTGGGTGCCCCAGTCGCCCATATGAGTGTCTGACTCGACGTCGTGGCCCAGGTACTTGAGCATGCGCGCCACGGCGTCGCCAATGAGGGCGGTGCGCAAGTGTCCCACATGCAGGGGCTTGGCGATGTTCGGCTGGAAGTACTCCACCAGAATCTTGGATTGGTCGACGGCCGGTTCCGGCGCTTCCGTGCTTCCCAAGCTCTTGATGAGCACGCTGTCCAGAATCCTGAAGTTAATGAAGCCCGGCCCGGCCACGCCAGCCACCTGGATGTCGGCGTTCGCCCATTCGGCCGCGATCCTGTCCGCCAGTGCCTTGGGCACCATCCCCGCCGGCTTGGCCAAAATCAAGGCGGCGTTGGTCGAATAGTCGCCAAAGCCGGCGTCCGGGTAGCTGACCTGGATTTTCTTATGGTCCTCTTCCGTCACGGTAATGCCGAGCCTGGACAGGACGCCCAGCAAGTCGGCCAAAATCTGCTTTTTCATGAAGCCATTATATCTGATAGAATGATTGCGGACAAACAAAAAGGCAGGGCTGAAGGCTCCTGCCGGGACCGGAAACACTCCTTTGAATTGGGCGGACAAGCCCGGCTCTGGAATGACCAGAACGGCTGCGGCGGCAACACACCGCCGAGCTGCCTTACCCCACCCTGCAATCCCTAAGCATGACGGGGCTTAACATCCGATGTCAGCCGTTTGTGCCAGCCAGGCCTGTCCGCTGGCGCTAATATACCAAATAATCACCACCCAATCAATGCCCTCACTGGCCAGCAACAAGAAAGCGTTCCACACCTACGCCATCGAGGACGGCGTCGAGGCTGGCTTGGTATTGGAGGGGCCGGAGGTCAAGAGCGTGCGCAACGGCCAGGTCAGCCTGAACGGCGCCTATGTCTCCATCCGTGGCGGCCAGGCATACCTAAAGAACTCGTTCATCGCCAAGTACAAGAACTCGACCAAGCAGGAGACCTATAACGAAAACCGCGACCGCAAGCTTTTGCTGCACAAGGACCAGATCATCAAGCTCTCAAACCGCCTGAATGAGAAGGGCACGGCCATCATCCCCCTCGAAATCTACACCTCCAAGCGCCGCATAAAGATCCGCATCGCGGTGGGCAAGGGCAAGAAGCAGTTCGACAAGCGCGCGACCATCAAGGCCAAGGAGAACAAGCGAAAAATTGACCGGACCTTGCGCACCAGGGTGTGAACGCATAAAAAATAACCCCGACAGGTTTCCCTGCGGGGTTATTTTATCGTGATTTATTGTGGTGGAGCTGGGGAGAATCGCACTCCCGTCCAAAGGTCATAGGCAAACGCCGCTACAAGCTTAGTCCGCTTGATTTGATCCCCTGCCGCATAAGAGCGGACGAAAGCACGGCAGGTTAAGCCTGAATGTCCCCGCTAGGTCGGCACCCTGACGAGTAAGTCCTGATTTATAACACCCGGTTCCGCGGCCCAGGACGGGCAACGGTCGGATGCGCTATAACCTAGTTAGGCTAAGGCGAAAGCGGGTTGGAACGCGAAAGCGTTCTTAACGCGGCTTACCAAAGAATTGGCATTTATGATTTGCTTTCCCTTTGTTAACCGGCTGGGTAAGCTGGCCGGACTTGCTGCATTTGTCAAAGATCAGTTGTCGAAGCTATTCAGCCCCACTAGGCCCGAATTATACCAAAAACAGGCTATTTTGGCAAGGTAAGGTCAATGCCTTGACCAAAGACCTGTTTTTCCTTATAATTTGCTTGTTACTAAAATTCACTAAAGAAAAGACGATAGCTATCCAAAAAGCCCGAATCAACCACTTTATCAAGGCCACGGAAGTCCGTGTCCTGGATACTGATGGCGCCATGGTAGGCGTCATCAAGCTCTCAGACGCCCTCAAGTTGGCCAATGAAAGAGGCATTGATTTGGTGGAAATCTCGCCGAACGCCAACCCGCCGGTCTGCAAGCTGCTGGACTACGACAAGTACCGCTACCAGCAGGAAAAGACCGCCCAGGAAGCCAAGAAGAAGATCAAGAAGGTCTCGCTCAAGATGATCCGGCTTTCCGTGCGGATCGGGCAGCACGACCTGGACTTCAAGGCCAAGCAGGCCAACGAGTTCATCGGCGAAGGCAACAAGGTCAAGATAGACGTCGTCATGAGGGGCCGCGAACAGGCCCACCCGAACCTGGCATTCGAGCTGATGACCAAGTTCCTCAAGCTCATCACAGTGGATTACACCGTCGACTCCCGCGCGAACAAGATGGGAAACACCGTTTCGACCCTGGTCGGGCCAAAGGCCAAGAACTAACCATTTACCACCCATATGAAGCAAAAGACTAACAAGCGCATCTCCAAGACGTTCTGGCTGACAGGTTCCGGCAAGGTCAGGCGCCGCAAGACCGGCCAGGCCCACTTCAACGCCCGCGAGTCCGGCAACACCACCAAGAACAAGCGCAGCGACCTGACCGTCTCCGTGACCAAGGTCCACGACAAGTACAAGCGCGTCATCCAATAATTAACCCTCTCCCCTAACCTACTGACATGACAAGAATCAAGCGCGGCGTAGCCGCATCCAAGAGGCGCAAGTACGTCCTGAAGCGCACCAAGGGCTTCACCAACCGCCGCAGGACCAACGCCATCGCCGCCAAGGAAGCCCTGCTCCACGCGGACTCCTACTCCTACGCCCACCGCCGCCTCAAGAAGCGCGACTTCCGCTCGCTGTGGACCATCCGCATCAACGCCGCCGCCCGCGAACAGGGTGTCAGCTTCTCCAAGCTCATGGGCTTCATGAAGAAGGAAAAAGTCGCCCTAAACAAGAAGATGATGGCCGAACTGGCCACCCGAAACCCGAAGGCCATGGAAGCGGTCATCAAGATGGTCGCCACCAAGTAATACTGAATTTAAGAGACCCGCACCGGGAGGTGCGGGTCTTTTGTCGCGATTGGCAGCTGCCTGCGCCCGGCAACCGCCTAGCCTAGCTTGCCAGGTCCATGGCCGAGATGGCTGAATCCCCCACCAACACGACCTCCCCCAGGCTGCGGCCCATGGCCGCCAGCTCCCGCTCGGACGATACCGGGCGGAGGGTGTTGGAGTCCAGGACCAGGTAGACGGTCGGGCCCGATCCCCTCACCAGGGAGCCCGCGGCCAGCGAGTCCATGCTGGCGCCCAGGACCTGCCCGGGGGCGGGGGCGGACACGGCCGGGCCCACCGGCAGGGCGGAGTCGTGGGCGTTGGCCGGCAGGATGTCGCGGGAGGCCAGGCCCCAGGCCAGGAAGATCTCCCACGATGTGAACGGGTAGCGCTGGGAGGACCCCAGGAAGTAGACGGTCCTGTCCGCGCCGCGGCCCACGACCACGCTGCCGCGGACGTGGCGCTGGGCGGAGGTGGATATCGCGGCGCCGGCCGGGATGGCGGAGAGGTCAGCGAGCTGCTGGACGTCGCCCCAGCCGTAGCCCAGGCCGATGAAGGCCGCGGAGGAGACGATCGGGCGCCTGCTGCCGTGCTCCATGACGTAGACGGTGGGCTGGCCGGACTGCCTGACCAGCTTCCCGTCGCGGGGCCTGGCCGAGGGGGCGGAGGTCCTGGCCGGGGTGAAGGACACGCTGGCGG
>Ga0163151_10001453_pt1 | contig 39676 bp, 30 predicted proteins | sample OliLakLV19MP5IB2_FD_145596 | JGI IMG/M metagenome (GOLD analysis project Ga0163151, IMG submission 145596) | Freshwater microbial mat bacterial communities from Lake Vanda, McMurdo Dry Valleys, Antarctica - Oligotrophic Lake LV.19.MP5.IB-2 | ecosystem: Environmental > Aquatic > Freshwater >... | reverse complement strand
GAAAAAAGGGAACGATGGGCATCATGAGGAGCGCGGGGAGCGGGGGCCAGATGGCGTAGATCTTTCCTTTGTACGGCGCGAGGTCGATCTCCCAGGGGCGGGCGTCGGGAAGGTCCAGGCGGCCGCGGATGAAACCGCGCGCCTGTTCCGCGAAATATTTCTGAGAAATGTTTTCCGATGTCCGGTCGAGGGCCAGGTCGATCGCGATGAAAAGGACGAGCGACAGAAGGAAGAAGGCCAGAAAACCCCGGCGGCCGTCCTTGATCACGGTTCGCTTGTGCGGAACTGGACTTCCAGGCGAACGGCGGCCGTGGGAATCGGCGGATACGCGCCGAACTCGTTGCGCGTCCAGTTGATGCCGGGCTCAAGTTCATAGAAAAGCCATTCCCGGAAAAAATTCTGACGATAAAGGACCGTGGCGTTCAACGCCGCGGCGCGCAACACCGGCCGGGTGTTGGAACTGAAGCCGAGCCCTGGCGAAATGCCGGCCTTGGCGTTCAACTGGGTTTCGAAGGAGAGGCGGTTGTCGATCACCACGCCGTCCACGTTATGAATTTGGGTGACGCTGTTTTCCTCGCGGACGATGCTTCGCTTGGAAATCGTCCGCTCGAAGTCCAGACGGCCGCGCGACCCAAACCCCGTACCTTCCAGCCAGAAACCGTTGAGGGACAACCTGCCCTTCGATTTTTCGGAAATCAGGATCTTCTGCCGCACCCGCAACGAGATTTCGGAGCGCAGGCGCGAGCGCAGCGCCGTTTCCACCTCGACGCGCGTCGAGTTGAGGGTGTTGAACAGGATGTATCCGACGCCCGCGCGGCGCCGCTTGTTGATCAAATCCTGCTGGTTGATGGGCCTCCGGGTGAGCGTTCCGCCCTGGTTGGGCGCGACGGTCTGGTCCAGGTCAAAGTCATCATCGTCGTCGAAGATGATGTGCATGCGTTCCTTCACGCCCGGCACGCGGACCTTCGCGCGGATCTTCCGGCGGAACTGTAAGCCATCCCCGTTGGCCCATTCGTAACCGGTGATGACCCGGAGGTAAGACCGGTTGGTTTCGGCTTCTTCTCTTTCGGTGAAAAAGAAGCTGTCCACCCAGGCGATCGGCGCCACGAACACATCGCTGATCTTCCCCTGAAGGACGTCCAGAGGCGGCGGCCGAGAAACGGTGATCGGCGTGGTGGAGATCGTGGGGCAGGGCATCGGCGTGAATACGGCGGCCGTCGAGAACTTGATGCTTCCGGTGGACGGGGACCGACGCGACCGGGCTCCCGGGCGCGGGGTGGCTTTCCGCGTGGTCGTGGAGATCGCCAGGGTGGACGGCGCGGTGGTGATGGTGATGACAGGGAAGCCGGTGGATGAAGGAACCGCGGGCGGGGGGCTGTCCGCGAGGGCGGCCACGGGGGTCATCGCCAGGACCAAGGCCAGCCCGAGGCGGCGATAGAAAATCAGATGAAGGGGCGCGATTCTCAAGATGGCAGTGAGATTACCTCTGGATTTACGAGAAGGACCAAGCTTCGTTCACCCTGATGGTAGCCAAAAACCCCCGGCGCCGCGGACATACTCCTGCTAGCTTTAAATTATGAGGAAGTTGCTTCTGGTGGGAATCGTGGCATTTTGGGCCCTGATGGCGGGAACGGAGGCCGTCTGGGCCTACCGAACCCTGCCTCCGGCGGCGCCGATGCCGGCCTACCCCGCCCCGCAGGATTCACGTCGCCTGGCAAAGAGATCCTCGTTTCAGATCCAGCAGCGCCGCCAGGAGTCCCGGACGTCGATGGAAAGGCAACCGCAGCGTTCTCCGCTCCGCGCCCCGCGTCTCGTCCCTCGCGTCCCCGCTAACCGAACGTGAACGTGTAGGCCTCGAGGCCCGCCCGTCATCCGCAGTTCCAGCCGATGCTCGCCGTCAGGGCGACCGACGAAAAGTGATAGCTCGTCAGTTGAAGGTCATTTCCTGGTCGAAACGCTTCTTGAAGTGCGTCGACCATTCGCCGAACGCGCCGCGCAGGTTCGTGATGAGCACGGGGCTCTTATACGCCGCGTACTGGTCGCCGTCGTAGAACGTGGTGACGGCGAAAATCAACTCGCCCGACACGGAGTCGTAGCACGCCGCCTCGAGCTTGGTGCCCGAAACGTTTTTCGGAAGCTTCATTTTCTCGCGCCGAGCCTGGAAGATGTGAGTGCCGGGTTTGAGCTCGAGAAGCTGGATTTCGATGCGAAGCGCCGTTGGGCCGGGCCTGGTCACCGGCATGTAGTCCTTCTCGAGAAGGCGCTGGAGGCGGCGGGAGAACGAAACACCCACGTCCTCAAGATTCCGCCGGTCGCGCTTGTTCACTTCGGACGCCATGTTCTCGTAAACCTTCACGGGGGAGAGGATCACCTGCGCGTATTCGAGCGGGCTCTTCACGGGATTGCGATACACCCAGGTGTTGGGAGAAAAATCCACCTTCTCAATCGGGAACGACGCGGCGGGCTCCTCTTCGGCCTCGACGATGATCACGTCGGGCTGTTTGACCACGCTGTTGGTCGCGGAGCAACCGACAAGCATCAGCAGGGCGAGCGGAGAGAGTCGGGCGAAGTTCGTCAACGTCTTCATCGGTGATGCCTCGGGGCGGAGGTTAGGGAGGAGGGGTTTTTCCGCGCGCCAGGAATTTAGCGTTTCTGAAACGCCGTGTCACCGTTCTTTCCGTCGACGCGCGGCCCAACGCCGAAAAATCCGCGCGCGTGAAACGCCTGATCGACGTGCGAATTCATAACGTTTCGCAGTTGGCCGGTTTCTCATAGCGGGAGGAGGTTGAGCACCTTGTTTAGGCCGGCGGCGGGTGCCCGGAACCGTGGTATGATGCAGCGGCCTTCCACTCTGCCGGCATCTGGACCACCGATGAGCACCATGAACACGCCTGACGCGTCCCTGCTTGAGTCAGACCTCGCCGATCTTCTGCTCCGGACGCCTGAATCCATGATTGGACTCAACTTCCACGATCTGGGCTACCCCACCGAACTGGCCACCCGCCTTCAACGCCAGATTGAGTTCGTCTTCACCAGCGGCAAGATTTGGGTCACGTCCGAATTGGGCGCGGGGTCGACCTTCCACTTCTCCCTGCCGCGCGCCTAGAAGGCAACCCACCCCATGCCGATTCGAACCATCAATGCCGCCGATGCCTGGGCCGACGTCCAGCGGGGCGGGGCCGGACTGATCGACGTCCGCGAGCCGGGCGAGTTCGCGACGGTGCGCGCGCCGCGCGCCGTCAATCTGCCGTTGTCCAACTTCGAGGAGCGCGTTTCCGAACTGCCCGCCAATGCGACGGTGTACGTTCTATGCGCGTCGGGTTCCCGGGCCATGGCCGCCGCCAAAATTCTTTCAGACAGCTCGCGCACCGGCGTGGTGGTGGAAGGCGGAATGTCGGACTGGCAGCAGCGCGGCCTACCCATTGAGCGGGGTTCGCGACGGGTGTGGTCCATGGACCGGCAGGTTCGACTCGTGGCAGGCGCCCTCGTGCTCTCGGGCGTGCTTCTCGGCTGGCTGGTGAATCCGCGTTTTTACATTTTGTCAGGGTTCGTCGGCGCGGGGCTGCTGTTCTCCGGACTCACCGATTTTTGCGGCATGGCGCGCATTCTCGCGCGTTGTCCCTGGAACCGCTGAGCTAATTTCCCGCTAGCGGCTTCCGCCGCCGGGTTGCGCCGGCCCGCCTGACTCGCCCGACGGGGCGCCCGGTTCCATCCCGCCGCCCATGTTGCTCGACGTGCCCTTGTCCGCTCCCAGGATGGCGGCGTCATTGCCCACCGCTCCCACTTCCGCGTCCGATCCGCTTCCCGAATCGCCCGACGCCCTTCCCTTGTCCGCCGGCGACTGTCCGATCGGGTCTTTCCCGCCGAACTCGCTCTTCTTCTGTTCGGTATTCGCCGGGACCGGCGTGGTGGTCACGGTGGTGGGCGCATTGCCCATGGCGAATGAAGGCGCGGCCGCAGCGAGCGCGGCGGAGAAAAGGAGCGAGCCGAACGGCAGTGCTTTGGTTATCGTCATGACAAAACTACGGTTGAGAGCGGAATCGGTTTCGAGAGATCGGGAGGCGGGAAGGGGAAGAAGAGGAAGAGGTGGGAGGCTGCTTTTAAAAACGCCGGCCCCGCGGCGACGGCCATGTGGCCGTCGCCATCAGGGCCAGAAAATCTAGCGCTTTTTCGATTTCTTCTTGGTCGTCTTTTTCTTCTTGGAGGCTTTCTTTTTGGCCATGTTGTTATGTCTCCTTGATGTGCGACGTTTTAAAACAACCTAACAACGACAGCGTAACCGTTTTTACCGCGCGACTGCGAGTGTTTTTTCATTCTTTGCGAAATTAATTTGCAGATGAAACGGATCGGCGCCGATCGTTCCGCGCAACCGTTTCAGATATTCCGGCGATTCAATCTCGATTATCCGTCGACGCGCCTTCTCGAGACGCTCGCCGAGATTCAATTCAACGTCCACCCAGGCGTTCCCATCCCGCTCCCGGACCTCGGATAAATGTTTTACGAAACGGGCGTAAAGAGCCGCGTCGCGCTTCTGGCGGGCGCGCAAACGCTCTTCATACCACGCGCTCGTGATCAGATTCTCTCGCGCGAAGAGCGCCCGGATGTCCGGATCGTTGAGTCCTTTGCCCTCAAATGAACCGGTCGCCATGATGTGGAGCAGCGCCTTGAGCGGCGGACACGCGGCGTCGATGGAGCCGTCGCCGATATAGTTCTCGGCCACGCGCTTGTAGGTGGCCACGATGTTTTCCACGCCCTCGGCGAACATGTCCTTGTCCTGCAGCTCGGGGCGAAGGATCTCATCGGTGAAAACCATGTTCGGAAGCTCGAAGATGCGGCCCATCAGGCGTTCGACGAAACGTTCGGTGATGCGGTACCCGAGAACGCTGGCCGGAATCTTGCGGCCCTTGTGGTCGAAGTCGTTAACGCGTTCGAGGAACCCGTTGTCGATGAGGTAGCGGGCGTTGCGCTCGTCTCCTTTCAGGCGGCACCAGATCTCGGTGACGAGAAGACTGATGTCGTGGTCGACGCGGTAGCGCGGACCGACGGTGCCCGCCGACGTGGTGAACGTCGAGTAGCCCGTGAGGATGTAGGACACGAGCGCGTTGTTCAGGTCGACCACCGGCCACACGGCATTGAAAGGGCCTTTGGTGAGCGCGCCTTCCGAACCGAAACCGGTGGTGGAGGGGGACTTGCCGGTGAGGCTCGAGACGAAGTCCATGAACAGCTCCGGCAGCTCCTGGTAATGAATGGGGCTGTAAACGGCGAGCGGGGGAATCCCGTTCTTGCGGTCCGGGCCATTGTTGCGGCGGCCGGCGAGCACGGCGTCCACGGAGAATTGCACGTGCTGGTCGAAGGCAATGGCGCGGGAGAGCCGCTTTCCCACGTTGGCCAGATGCGTTCCGGCCGCGTTTACGCGGTCGGGGCGATTCTGGAGGTAACGGGGGTTCTTGGACGGCTTGCCGTCCACGAGCCGCGGCTCGGACGACGACACCACGTAGGAGGGAGATTTTTCCGCGAGGAAATTTTTCAGCAGCGTCCGCATGGGCTCGGTGTAATGCGCGAAGCCGATGGGATTCTCCACGATGTCCTGGACGGTCTTGCGCGTCAGCGGCTCCCAGTTTGAGAGAAACGTGTTCGGCGTGGCGATGTCGGCCTCGGCCTGGATGTCGTAGCCGCGAACGATGGCGTCGTCGGGACGCTGGAACAGCATGTTCTCGCAGTTCGTGACGACCTTCACGCTCGGGTTGTCAGTCGACGGGTTGACGTCGGCCAGCGCCTCGCGCGGAACGACCACGGAGGCGGTGATGTCGTCTTCCACCTGCACCTTGTCGGCCGGGTTGAAGTCCGTGCGCACCTTGAAGATGCGCCAGGAACCGTCGCGCTCGTGCCCCATGCGGAGGTAGTTCGCCACCAGGTTCTGTTCGTCGTACTTGAGTTCGTTTCCGGGGAAGCCGTTAATCCGGTCGACACTGAAGTGCTCGCGCCAGTTGCCCTCCCATTCGGGCTTGTAATAGCGCTTCACCACGAACACGAGCTGGCGAACTGTCTGCGGGATCGACTTGAGCCAGGTGTTGTGCTCGTCGGTGTACTCGGCCGACGGCGTGAAAAGTTTGATCACAGATCCAAGCGAGCGCTCGTGGTCAAGGATAGAGCGCCCGGCCTTCTCGTCGACCACGCGGGTCGCGTTGGTGTAGTCGCGGGCGAAAATCTTCTCAACGGCGTCGAAATCTTCCTTGATGTCGCGGACGAAAACGGGGCCCTGCAGCATCGCGTAAGCGAGCGACTTGGAGATTTCGGACTTGCCGCCGCCCGACACCGTGGAGGGCTTGTGGCAGAAGGCGCCTTCGGCGACCGTGCCGACCAGCCGCCAACTCCGCCCGCCGATCTGCCGCTCAAGACGGATCTTGTACCCGCTCGGAAGGATGTAGTGGTGATCGGCGAGAAGCTTGATCTTCTTTCGGATGCCGTTCTTTGTCCAGCTCACCTGGAGGTTTTTCACGGCGAACTGGGCGTTCTCCGGGACATAAATTATGGAAGGGAAATTCCGGTCGACGCCGTAACCGTCGGCCTTGACGTCCACTCCGTCGCCCATGAGACGGACCGCGTTCTCGAACGTGTAGCCATTCTTCCCTGAGAATTCACTCGCGTCGAACTCGCGACCGAGGATGTAGCTGGCATAGGCCACCGCTCCGCCCGAGTGCTCCTCTTCCGCCAGGCCGTACAGATTGGCGGCGAAGCTGATCTGGGTCTTCACTTCCTTCTTGCAGTAGCCGAAATAGCTGTCGGCGATGATGGTGACGATCACGCCGCGAGCGTCGCGACAGGTGATCTTGAAGGCGCCGCCGTTGTTGTAGAGCTCGTCGGGCGACTGCCAGCAGGCCCCGTCGCGCTTCTGGCGGTCGGTGGCATCGGCGAAAGGGGGAAGCCCGAGCTCCTTCTTGGTCAGCTTGGTGAGGTGCGGAGCGAGGATCACGCAGCCGGTGTGGCCGGTCCAGCCGTCGACGTCGAGCGCGGCGTCGTTCTCCGGCAGGAACGGGTCCCCGCCGTTGCCGAAGATGGTTTCGACGAAATCGAGGTTGCTCACCAGGGTGCCCGGCGCAAAGAAGCGGACTTCCATCCGTTTTTCTTCGGTCAGCGTTCCGGCCTTCGGGCAGACGATCGGGCGCAGGAGAAGCGACGCCCACAGACGGGCCTGCTCGGTCTGCGAAGAAGTGAAGGGAAGGGTCAGCGCTTCCGGCGGCGTATTGATGGCGGCGTGGAGCAGCGCGGCGAAAACAGGCTTGGGAACGGCGATCTTGTCTTCGGGAATCGGGAGCCCGCCCTCGGCCACGTGGAAGACGCCCTGCGTGGTGCGACGGTCGTTGCGCGGATTGTGCAGCACGCCCTGCTTGACGCGGTAGGACGTCCCCAGCTCAGAGGCGAAAATGTCGCGGTCCGGCGGGAGCGACAGAGCGCGCGCGATACCGGCGCGGTCGAGAATGAAGGCGGACGGAAGCTTGAACGGCTTCACGCCGGCGACGTCGGCCACGTAGCTATTAAGGAAGTCCTCGATGCGGCGGTCGGCCGGGCAGGAATAGTTCTGAAGGAGGCGGTTCTTCTGCTGGTGATTTCGGAGAAGGGGGCGCGCGAGGTTGACGAACTGGGCGTCCGCGGCGGTGCCGAAAATCGGCTGGCCCAGGGCGGCCAGCTTCAGGTTGATGTAATGAATCAGCGCGTTGTCGTCCATGATACGGTGGGGCTCCTTAATTTTGGCGGAGTTTACCTTACTCTTTTACCGTCGCAAAGTGGTAGGATGAGGTATGATAACAGCCGACAAAAAGCTCCTGAAGCTCGCCGTTGCCGCCTACGACAACAAACAGCTCGAGAAGTTCGACCGCATCAACTTCGCCCGCGATCACCGGCAGTACCTTCGAAAAGAACTCACGTTCCGAGAATTGATGGAATCCATCCGCCATCCCGGCGCCGAACTCAAGAAGGCCCTCGAGAACTACTACAAGGACACCAACTACAAACGCGTCTTCAAGAACGCTAAGTAGGAGAGCTCCGTGGCCGTTGCCCTCGATCCAGAACGGCCGAACATGCGGCTGCCTTTCACCCGGACTGAACGCGCCAATGGCGTCCTGCTCTGGCTATTTGTGTCATTTCCTGTTTTCTTCGTTGTCTTCATCCTCAGCCGCTTCGTGCCCTTCCTCCACGACCTGTTCACGGTCCTCACGGTGGCCTATGGCATCGCGGTCGTTGCCGTCATCGCCGAATATTTTCTTTTTGAGGAGCGCATCACCATCGACAACGGGACGGTCCATTACCGGCGCAAAAGCATTTTTGGGGTCGTCGAATGGTCCGAGCGCCTGAAGAACTACACGGGCGTCGTGGTGATCACGGCGAATGCGGGAAAGGCGACGACCACGTCCAGCTCCGCGTTGGATTCGGCCCCGTCACGGTCTCACTGGTCCAAACGACCCGTGAAGAAGTTCGTCCGCATGGTCGGACGCGACACGACGAAGAGCGTCACGCTTTGGGAGTTCGACGACCGGGATTTCCCTCAGGCGATCAGCAAGAAGGCGCAGACGTTCGCCGAGATCCTGGAACTGCCGGCTCTTCCGAGCCAGAGCAGTTGATCCGCCCAAGGACCACGTGAAACCATCCGAACAAAATTTGCTCAAGCTGTTAATCAAGGCCTACGAGAAAAACGAGTTGCATGAAGACGACCGGGAAACCTTCGGTCGGGACCATCGCCAATACGTGAAGAAGGAACTGACCTTCCGCGAACTGCTCGAATCCATCCGGCATCCCAAGGGCGAAATCAAGATCGCCATGGAAGCCCACTACCTCGGGACCATTTATAAGCGGAGCTTCAAAGGAAAATAAAATGGGATTCTCGCGGTTCAACCTCTCGCAGCAGCTGATGAAATCAATTACGGACATGGGCTACGCCGAACCCACGCCCATCCAGGCCGGGGCGATCCCCGACGCCATGAGCGGACGTGACGTGCGCGGCTGTGCGCAGACCGGCACCGGCAAGACCTGCGCCTTCCTCATCCCGATCGTCGAGAACCTCATCCGGCGTCCGACGACGCACAAGCCTTCGGCCCTCGTCCTCGCGCCCACCCGAGAACTCGCGGTCCAGATCGTCTCCGTCGCACAGGGCCTCATCAAGGGAACGCGCATCAAGACCGCCCTTATCCTGGGCGGCGTCGGCATGCACGGCCAGGTACTCCAGCTCCGCAATGGCGCCGACATCGTGGTGGCCACGCCCGGCCGGCTCATCGACCACCTCGAGCGCCGCAACCTATCGCTCCGCTACTGCAAGACGCTGGTGATGGACGAAGCCGACCGCATGCTCGACATGGGTTTCCTTCCGCCGATCAAGCAGATACTGAAAGAGCTTCCGACCGAGCGCCAAACGATGTTCTTCTCGGCCACGTTCGGGCATGAAGTGAAGTCGCTCGCCAACCAGTTCCTGAAGAACCCGGTGGTGATCGAGCTCTCACCCAGCACGACCTCCACGTCCGAGAACGTTACGCAGATGGCTTACCCGGTTCCGGGCGAGCAGAAACGCGCCCTTCTCCAGGCCATCCTCGAACTCGGCAACATGACATCGGCCCTCGTTTTCTGCCGGACCAAGCACGGCGCCGACAAGCTCTTGAGCACGCTCCAGGATTGGGGGAAGAAGGCCGCCGTGATTCACGGCAACCGCAGCCAGGGGCAGCGCCAGCAGGCGCTCGATGGTTTCCGCAACAAGCGCTACGCGATCCTCGTGGCCACCGACATCGCCGCGCGCGGCATCGACGTGAAAGACATCAGCCACGTGATCAACTACGACGTTCCGCGCCATCCCGAAGATTACGTCCATCGCATCGGCCGCACCGGCCGCGCTCAGGCCGTGGGAGAAGCCTTCACGCTCGTCGCTCCGGACGAGGAAATCTTCCTTCGCGACATCGAGAAGTTCATCCGCAAGCCGATTCCACGCGGCATGATTCCTGACTTTCCGTATTCACGCCCGCCGCGCATGGTGGCGAGCAAGATTGATTCCGGACCGTCCCAGCACCGGCCGCAGACGACCGGTTACCAGGGACGCCGCCAGCCCGGCGGTCCTGCTCCGCGTCACCGGGGACAGGGCGGATACCAGGGTGGGGGCCAGGGCCGTCCACAGCAGGGGCAGGGGTATCAGGGCGGGGGCGCATCGCGTCCCCAGGGCCAGGGTCATCAGGGCCAGGGACAAGGCCAGGGCAACGGCAACCGCCGTCGCTGGCGTTAACCCTCAGTTCATCTCATCTCGACGGGGTTCCCCGTCGACACCATCAGCAGCCATCGTTCCGTCTTGTCCCACTGCCGCGAGAATTTTCGGTAGGACATGAACGCGTCCGCTTCACCGCCGGAGTGCACGCTCACGCCCCGGCGCGCGTCGTCGAAGCCCGTCACCACGACGTAATGGCCGATCGGATAAAAGCTGTATCCGCGGTCGAGGTGCGCCAGCACCGGACGCCCGGCCAGCAGTTCCTGCCTGAGCATTTCCATCGAACCGTTCACGCCGTCCGCTTTGAGACCGCGCGTCTCAACCGCGGACACCATGTCCATGGGCAGCGTCCCTTTTAACTTCGGCAGGTAGATCTCCGCGCGGAGTTCCGCGGGCGACGCGGGATGGCCCCAGAAGGAGAGGAGAGACGCCAGCGTGGAGGGCCCGCACTGGTCGGTCGTGTCGGGGAAAAACGGAACGCCCGAGATGCGCGCGGCGCGCTGAGTCCCGGGCGTTGCTGTGTCATGACGGGCGCCGGCGCAACCGGCCAGTCCGATCACCGTCACGATGAGTGCGGCATTAATGAATAAACGCATGCTCGCCTAAGGCGTGCTGATCGACGATTAGAGATGGTCCCAGAGCCAGATGATGAGAGCAACCACGGCGACGACAATCAAGATCGTAATGGCCGTTTCGGAATCCGAATCTCCTGCCGGGTTCTGCTGCTCGATCTGCATCGCCACCTGGTGGAGCTTCTGGTCCGAAAGTTTCGCGAAGCGCTGCGTGATCTCTTCCTGGGTCAGTCCCATCTCCATCAGGCGCTGCTTCACGAGCTTGTTTTCCAGCGTCGCCTGGATCGTGCGCATGTCCGCCGCGCGGTCCGCCACCGTCTGAGAAACCGCCGCCTGCGTGGGCGCCATCATGGCCTGCGCCTGCGGAACGCCCGCGCTCATCCAAACCGTCGTCACCACCAACGTCATTGCAACGAATCTCATCCATTTTCCGCGTTTCATGTCGCCTCCTCAGGCAGCGCTCGGTGCGCTCGTTAACCCTTAATACTCCGCGTAAACCGTGAAAGTTCGGGGGTTCGAGCGAACTTTCACGGAAGGAGGCCAGTAGTGGAAGCAACAGCGCGACAGAGCGCAAGGAGGACGTATGAAGAAGAAAATAGCTGTAAAGTTTGTTGCCGTGACATTGGCTTTCGCCGCGGCTTTTACGCACGTTGGCGCGCCGCGCGTTGAAGCCATGGTGATCCCGGCGCAGGCCGCCGGTGCCGCCGCTCAGGTGGACCGCCAGGCGGACATGGCCAAGGTGCAGGCCTCTCTGGAGAACAAGATCGTTCGCCAGCGTCTGGCCGACATGAACCTGTCGCCTGAGGAGATCAATCAGCGCGTCTCGAAACTGGACGACCGGAAGGTCCACCAGATCGCCATGCACATCGACAAGCAGAACGCCGCCGGAGACGCGGGAGGGACCATCCTCATCGTTGTTGCCGCCGTTGCCCTGCTGGCCCTGATCATCTCGATGCTCAAGCGCTCTCGGGATCGCGATGACGACGATGACAAGCGTGACGTTCATACGGACACGACGACGCAGCCCGCCGCCGCTCCTGCAGCGCCCGCCGCGCCTGCCGCGCCGCCGGCCGCGGACCAGAAGACGATCATCGTCAAATAGGTTTCAACCGGACACCGGGGGCGTGACGGCATTCGCCGTCCGCCTCTGGATCGTTCGGCGGACTTTCAGTCCGGGCCGTTTGTTATTACGATCTGCCCGTGAAAGTTCTCAAACCCATTTCCACGCTCGTCGTTTCCGCCATGCTCGCCGGATGCGCCACCATGGGAGTTCCCACTTCGAAAGATCCGCTCAAGAACCTCGTTCGCGCCCGCGCGCTCTTCCGCACTCCTGCCCGCGCCGTCCCCGCGGAGCGTTTGATATGGGACGCGATGGCCGCACTCACTCAGATAAAAAACGGCGAAGGCCAGGCCGAAAGCTACCTCGCCTACGCCGAGTTCCTCACGTCGCCGGCGCTGGCCAAATCAGAAGCCTATTTCCGCAAACACGGCTTCCTCGACAGGTCCGTTACGCTCGCCAATCGCCTTGAGAAATCCGTCGCGTATCTCGACAAGGCCACGCCGCTTTTCTTCGAAGCGAAGCGCTTCGACGCGCTGACCAACGCCAGCACGCTCCGGGGCGTGGCGCTGATGAACCTCGGCAAGCGCGAAGACGCCTGCGCCAGTTTCGACCAGGGCGTCAGCTTTCACGATGAACAAGTGCGCCGCCAACCCGGCGTCGTATCCGCCGTGCCGGAAGGTTACGGCTCGTGGAAAGAGTACATGTCCCGCCTCCAGAAATGGGCCGGCTGCGCCGGCTGATTCGCTTCGTTTTCGCGATCCGTTTTTCATCCCCGCCCGTTACGCTTCCTTTACCATGACTTAAGGGGGACTTAAGGCCGCTTAGCCATAATGAAGCGACCAATGACCTCTCGACGAACCTCTCGCGTCCTGAAGGCCCTTCTCGGCCTCGTCCTGTCCGCGCTCATCGCGGCGGAACCCGTTCTTGCCGGCGCCAGCCAGGGCGCCGTGTGGGCCCAGCGTCAGGCCGCCCTGCGCGAACGCGCCGCGCGGCCCGCCCTGGCGACCGCCGCGCCCCGAGACTCCTCGGTCGAAGACATTCTCGCCGCCGCTCCGGGCCGCCTCGCCACGCCGCCGGGTCGCACTTCCGCCCGGACACTGGTTCTGATCCAGGACGTCCACATGAACGCGGAGGCGCAAACGAACATCCGCCGGACCGTCGAGGCGCTCGCCGCCTCGGGCCGCGTGTCGTTCGTCGCGCTTGAAGGCGCGTCGGGCCCCATCGACCTTTCGATCCGCGACCGCGGCGTCGCGCCCGACATCCTTCATGGCGCCGCCGATTATCTTTCCCGCACCGGTCGCCTCTCCGGTGCGGCGCACGCGCTGCTCACCGGGCCCACGTCGGCCGTTCGCGCCCACGGCGTGGAGCGCCTTGCCCTCTACGAAGCCAACGTCCGCTCCGCCGCGAAAGGGCGCGCGCTCCTGCCCGGCGCCGAACGCCAGCTTGCGGAGCTTCAACGCGTGCTCGATCGCGCGGAAACCGACAGCTTTCGGCCCGAGCTCAAAACCCTCGCGCGATCCCTTCGCGCGGCGAAGAAAATGGGCGGCATGACGCCGGCCTATGCGGAGGTCCTTCTCACGGAGGGTCCGCGAGCGAACGCGCCTCATCTGCGCCGGTACGCCGAAGCGGCGCGCCTGGAGTCGGCTTTCGACGCGCATCGTCTCGAACGGGAGCGTCGACGCCTCATGGACGCGCTGCTTCCGGCGCTTTCCGACGTGGAACGAACCGGGCTCCTGGCGATGGCGATGTCGTACCGGGCCGGCCGGGCGTCTCAGTCTGATCTTTTCCGCGAAATCGACCGGCTTGGCCGGGCTCATGAAATGGCTTCCGTCGAGATGGCGGCGCTGAGGGCGCACCTCCGCTATCTCGATCTTGCCGACGCCATCGACGTATCGGAACTTTCCACCGAGGCCGCCCGCCTGGAACGAAGCGCCCTGGACGCGCTGGCGACCAGCGGAGACGAACGTCGCGTGTTGAACGCGGGCCGCTGGCTCGCATCGGCCGGGAGGTTGGTTCGCTTTGGGATGACGAGCGACGAATGGCAGGCCTATGACGACGCGCGCTCCCAGATGCCGGACCTCTTCACGAACGACGCGCCCGACCTTGCTCCTTTCGAAGAGTTCTACCGGATCGCGACCGCTCGCGACGAGGCGCTGGCCGCGGAAGTGGAAAAACTATTCGCTGAGTCCGAGGGCGTCGGCGTTCTGGTGGCGGGCGGGTTCCACAGCGAAGGGTTGGCCCGCGCCTTCGCCGCGCACGGTCCCCGCGTCCTGACCTTTACGCCGCGGCTGACCCGCGATCCCGGCGACGCCGATGCTTACTTCAGCGTCTTCACCCGTGAGAAGACACCGCTCGACCGACTCCTGGACGGCGAAAAACTGTTCCTCGCCAGTCCGCCGGCGCGGCTGGGAATTCTTCCTGAACTCATTCTGCTGGGGGAAGAGGCTGCCCATCCACGCCTCTCGCTGCCCGATCCCGCCCGACGGTTGGCGGTCCTGCGCGGCGGCGCCGCGGGCGGACCCGTGATCAGCCGCGATCGCTGGCCTCGCGGCGCGGAGATAACGTCCGACGCCGGCACCTTCGCGGCAGCCTACAACGATAAGGGCGCTCTCCTCGAGCTCTCGTGGATGGAGAAGCGACCGGAGGACTTCGAGTTCCTCGAAACGTTCCGTCCTCTCCAGTTCCTTCGCGCGCACACGGGCACCCCCGCCCAGCAGGCGCTGAGAGCCATTGGAATTTTCGCCATGTGGTCTGCGATGCTGGCCGCGCCCGTGGCCGCCGCCTATTTCCTGCCCGGCGACGCGTTCCGCGCGGGCGTCGCTTTGGTCGGTTATCTCTCCATCGCGGGCGCCGCGCGGGCGAGCCTGATCGATTCGCACCGGCAGTTGAGCCCAAGGGAGAAGGTGCTCTACGTTTTCGCCTACGCGCCGAATGTGGTCACCCACGGCGCCTACAACTTCCTGTTCGGCTGGTATGCGCCGCTCACGGCCGACGAGACCGCGTTTCGGGCCTGGGCCGCGACGGTGCAGGGGCAGAGCGTGGCGACGACCAAGGCCGAACTGATGACCGCGTTTGGCCTCACCGACTACGGCGTGCGACAACTTTTGAAAGAGTATTCCATAACCGCCGGAGCGAAACAGAAGTCGGACGGCCGCAAAGATCTGGAGGCCTGGACCGCCGCCCGGAGAGGAAAGAAGATCATCGACACCACCGAGGCGCTCGCCGCCCGGTTCAAGATCAGCGCGTCGCTGGTTCTGATCGTCCTCGCCGATCACGACATCGAGCCGGTCGGCAAACAGACGTCGAGGGGCCGCGTCACGGTCGAGGCATGGACGAAAAAGAACAGAGGGCGCACGATCACCGGGAGCCGCATTCAATTGGTGACTCGCTTCCGCACGAACCTCACCACGTTGGCCGCCGCACTGAAGGAATTCGGAATCAAGGTGATCTCGCCGGGCGTGGCGGCGGCTCGACGGCGGCGGAAAGCTTTTGAAACGTGGGCAAGCGACCGCGCGGGCCAGACGATCGCCGTGTCGGCAACCACCCTCGCGGAGGAGCGTCGCATCGCCTACCGCCACATCAAGGCCGCGCTGGATCGTCATAACGTTACCGCAGTGCCCGCTCCAGCCTCCGCGGCGACGCCCAAACCGCGTCCACGCCGGGTGGAATCGAGCGGTTCGTTGGGAGCTTTTCTCCAGCCCTATGAAGGGCGGGAGCTGCGGCGCACGCCCGCCTGGTTGGCCGCGAAATTCGGCGTTGAGATCCATCTTGTCCGCGCCATTCTCACCTCGCTCAACATCCGCGCCGCCGGCGAAGCGTCCCTGATGACGCCCGCCACCGAGGCGCGCTTCGCCGCTGAGGGACGCGGAAACCCGCGGGGCGCCCGCGCCCGGCTGATGTACGCCCCGGATCGTGAATTTCTCCAGACGTTCGCGCCGCTCGCGTTCCTGCGCGCCCACAAAGGAACGGCGCTCCAGCAGTCAGCACGGGCGCTGGGCATCGGCGCGATCTGGCTGGCCATGATCGGAACGCCGCTCGTGGCGGCCTACTTTCTTCCGCCCGGCCTCGATGTCGTCGTCATTGGCTTCGGCGCTCTGCAGTTCGGTTTGACGTTCGCGCTCGCTCGCCTCGACGCCAGCTTGCGCCTGCCCGTGGAGATCAAGGCGGGGCTGTTTCTGATTTATCTTCCGAACTTGGCCGCGCACGCTCTTTACAACCTGGTCGCCTGGTTCGCGCCCCTGACATTTTCCGACGAGGGCCGCGCCGCGCTCATTCGCGAAACGGTGGAAGGGCAACTGACACGGCTGCGGCGCGCCTTCATCCGGGATCCCGTGGGAGAAGAACGCGCCCAGCGGACGCTCGCGCACCTCTGGTTGTCCCCGATCGGCGACGACCCGGCCTCCCTTTCACGATGGGCCATCTCGTTTCGCCACGCCGTCGGAGAAGTGATCGCTGGTGACGTCGCGTTCACCGACCTCAGGAACCTCCAGCAAATCCGTCTGACGGCCCGTGAGGAGCTCGATGATGACTACTTGCGCTCCACCTTCCAGATGCGCCGCGGCCCGCCGGAGCCGATGCGCTCGGCCGAAGAGGCGGTGTACGTCGTGAATCCGGTCAAGGAAGGCGTTGCCATCAACATGGCGAACTCCGCGAGGGGGGACGCCAACGCGATCACCCTGATCTATGAGGTCATTGGGGACGTGATGTTCATCGTCGAACTCCAGAAACGCGGCGGCGGCGCGGCCATCGCGCCGTTGGTCACCGAGAGGCTGCTCGATAAGACGATCGAGTCGGCCCGGGTTGCCGGACTCTCCGCGGTGCGCCTGCCCGTGGCCGGCGACATCGTCGACCAGTTTCTTTCCATACCGCCGACCGCCGCCCACGGCAATTACGCCCGGCTTCCGTTTCAGAAAGGGTTCCGCCTGCAGATGCGCGATCCCGTCGAGACGCAGTGGGGACTTGGGCAGCGCACCGCGCCGCTCATCTGGGAGCTGCCGCTCATCTCGGCCACCACGGAAACGACGGAAGCGCGCATTGAGCGGGAGCTCGCGGAACTCACGGGACTCTTCTACTACCCCGCCGGTGGTTCCGACTGGAAGCCGTTTCGTCATTTTCTCACGCGAATGCCGCTCGTGACCACCGCTTTCTACGCCGACCGCGAGTACGCCGGCTATTTCGAGCATTTGCCCTACTACAAGGAAGACCGCGCCCGCAGGCTGATCGAACAGCAGGGCCTCACCGTTCAGGAGCTTCCGGGGCCGCGCAATCCCGACCACATCAGCGTCAGCGATGAAACCGGCCGCGCGTGGCGGGTTGAGTTTTACCCGGGCGACGTCATCGCGAACGCCCTCAACCAGATCGCATCGGCCCGCCGGGTGTCGCGCTTCGGCGGGGTCGGCTACATTCACATAGAGCGGCCCGGCGAGGGCGCGGCGCTGGCGGTGGGGAGAAACTCGGGCCCGTTCCACGGGAAGTTGATCGAGCAGCTCCGCGTCGGCGGAATCCTGGGCGGCTACCGCAGGCCGGCCGAAGAGCCGTTCGAGTTCCTTCAGGACCACTACGACCTCGTCGGCATTGAGCGCCTCGGCAACGACGCGGCCGGGAACCTTTTTCTGAAAAAGACGCGGCAAGTGGATGCCGCCGTCATCGCCCGCCTGATTCAGCTCGACCGGGACCTGCGCGACCTGTACCGGCGCGTGGAGTATCCCTACGGGACCGGATGGAGCAACTACCACCACCAGGAACTCATCGGCGCCCTCGCTCGAATGAAGGGCGAGGGTCTCGAGCCGGCCGCGGCCGCCGTTCGCGCGCGGTTCGAGGAAAAATTCGCGGTGCAGGTAAAAATTCACAACCTTAACCCGGACACGGTCGTGATTCCCATGGCGAGGATGACGCTCTTCACGCTGGTCCTCACCATCGGTCAGCAGTCGGGGCTTCTCTGGGAAGAGTCGCTGTTCCGCGTCGGTGCGGGCCTGATCGCCCTGTTCGAGCTCTCTGTCCTTCTGGCGGGCGTCCTCGTGAAGCGCGCGAGAACGCGCGCGGGAGACTGGGATCGTTCCGCGGCGCTGGAAGCGCGGGCGCGCGTGCTGGTTCGGGCGGCGAAGGCGCTGTCGGAACCGAACGCGACCGTGACTGACGATCTGATCCAGGCGGCGACCGCGGACGCGGCCCAGAGCCTCGGCGTATCGGCCGGAAACGCGGAAGCCCACCGGCTGACCGCGCGATTTGACTGGGCAACGTCATTGGCCGACGACAATTTCCCGGCGGTCCTCGACCGCGTGATCCGCGAGGAGGCCGCCCGCGGCCTGGACGTGGATGCCGCGAGCGCCCTTGTGGTAACGCTCTCGGGCTGGGGCGTTCCCGTCGACACCGATACGCTGGTGCGATCCAACATCGTGGTGAAGGTGCGTTCCCGCGCCGACCTGGCCCGCGTGTCCGACATCGAGCGCCGCTTGCCGGGCGCGAACCTCCTGATCTGGGCGGACCGCGCCACCGCCGCCGGTCTTTCGGACGGCGCCGTTCGCTGGCCCGTTGTCGCGCACGCCGACGACGTTTTCAACGCCGGCGCGCTGTCGCTCAAGAACGCCGCCGCGAGCCTGCCCGCCGAGTTCCGGGACGCTCCGGAGAACCTCGTGTTCGTCCTTCCCAACGGCATCTCCGTTGACGCCAGCGGGCTGCCGGAAGACTCCGCGTGGCGGAACGTGCGTCTCCTTTTCATTGATCAGATCCTTGGCCTCTTGAGAGTTTTGACCCTCCGGCAGAAAAACGTGATCGACCAGGTGGTCGAACACCTCGTGACCGCCCGCCAGGCCTAAAGCTTGGTATGCTCCCGAAAATGAAAATTATCCGGCCGCTTCTCGTTCTCGCATCGATCGTCGTTCTGCCCGCATGCGGCGCGGTTGAGCGCCTCGGCGTCCGTGTTCTGGGCGCCCGCGCGACGCTTCCGCCCTCGCAGATTCAGCGAAACATCCCTTACCAGAGCGGCTCCGGCTTCGAGAGATCGCTCGATCTCTATCTTCCCACTGAAAGAAACGCGCCCGTTCTCATCTTCGTACACGGCGGCGGGTGGGACACCGGCGATAAGGACCTGCGAGCCGGAAGTCTCGACGTCTATGGGAACATCGGCCGCTATTACGCGACGCTCGGCGTCGTTACCGCCGTGATCAATTACCGGCTCCAGCCCAAGTCAACCTGGCGCGAACAGGCCGAGGACGTGGCTTTCTCCGTGGCCTGGGTGCGCGAGAACATCGCTCAGCATGGGGGAGACCCGAAGCGGATTTTCATCATGGGCCATTCGGCGGGCGCGCATCTCGCCGCGCACGCGGCGCTCAACCAGGGGCTTCAGGCCACGGCCGGCGTTCCGGCGGGGACCATCACGGGCCTGATCGCCGTCAGCGGCGCCGCCCTCGACCTGCTCGACGAGCCGACCTACAAGACGGAAGACCCACGCTACTACGAGAAGCGTTTTGGCCCCCAGTCAAACCGCGTTGAGTGGGCGGCCGCCTCTCCGATCACGCACGCCGATGAGACCGATCCGCCGGTGCTGGTCATGGCCGCCACCGGCGAGAGCAAAGGCCTCCAGCGGCAGGCGCAGAAATTCTTCGAGACTCTTCAGGGCATCGGGGTAAAATCTCATTTTCTGAAGATCAAGGGAGAGAGTCACGCCAGGATGGTTCTCGTCCTCAGCCATCCCAAAAAGGCCGCCGCTCCGGCCGTTCTCCGTTTCATCGAGACGGGCTCGCCGTCGTGACCACGGCATGAGAGGCGCCGCCCGCGTCGCCGCCTTCGCCGTTGTTTTCTGCTGCGTCCGCTCCGCCTCGGCCGCCCCGGAACCCAGCGTGCTGTTTCCAGGAGACGCCCCGCCGTTCGCGCAGTCCATTTCCGCGGGGTGGTTCGCGGTTTGTCTGGACAGCGCCGCCGCGCTCGCGCCGGTGACGCTCAGCGCGAAAACCGGCGCCGGGAAAAAACCCGTGGTGGCGTCCACCGGATGCAAAACGCCCGTCGTTTTTCTGCGTGGCGCGGCTTGGCTGGCCGCCGGACCGCTGGAAACCGTCACCGTCGACAAGCAGGAAGCATCCGCCAAGATCGGCGGCGGCGAGAAGGAAACCAACCTCTGGGTGACCGCGGAAGAACCCAACGGTCCGCATCTCAACGTCGAACGCGGCGGCCTCACTCAATTTTTCTGGACCCAACCGAAGGCGCTATGGGACCAATGGGAGGTCGTCTGGGCCGGCGACATCGACGCCGACGGGCTGCCCGACTTCGTGACGCGCGCGTGGAGCGAAGAGGAAGTGGATCTGCACAACGCCCGGGCATTGTTCCTCTCGAGCCTCGCCGATCCCGAAGAGCTCTACGATGTGATTGGCGGGCCTTTCGAGCGCCCGGCCGGCCCGGACGCCCCCTGACCTCTGAAATCAAGCAAGGCTAGAAGTCGTTATTTTTCGGCGCCCGGCCGGTAGGTGATGCGATAGATCGTCCCTGAAAAATCATCTGATAAAAGAAGTGAACCGTCAGGCATCACGAGCACGTCAACAGGCCGACCCCAAACGTCTTCATCATTGAGCCAGCCCGTCGCGAAGGGCTCGTAGATCGCGCGTTTTCCTTCGTCGAACCTCACCATCATGACGTGATAGCCTGACTTTACCCTCCGGTTCCACGAACCGTGCTGCGCGATGAAGACCCGGCCGCGATAGGCCGGAGGAAACATCCGGCCGGTGTAGAAACGCATTCCAAGAGCCGCCACGTGCGCGCCGAGGTCGACTTCGGGTTCGACGTAATCCGCACGCTGTTTGCCCCGGCTGAACTTGGGGTCGGGAATCCCTTTGGCATGAAAATAGGGATAGCCGAAATGCATGCCGGCGCGCGGCGCTCGATTGAGTTCGTCTGAAGGAATGTCCTCGCCCAGGTTGTCGCGTCCGTTGTCCGTGAACCACAATTCCCCGCTCTCCGGATTCCAGTCAAACCCCACCGTGTTCCGGATGCCCCGAGCGTAAATTTCCCGGTTGGAGCCGTCCGCGTTGATCCGCGTTATCGTCCCGAATATTTCCTCTTCGGATTCGCAGATGTTACAGGGAGCCCCGACCGGGATATAGAGCTTCCCGTCGGGCCCGAACGCGATGAACTTCCATCCGTGGTTCTGGTTCGTCGGATAGTTTTCATTGATGACGATGGGCCGGACGCGCGGGTTTCTCTCGATGTCGGTAAATTTAAGGATGCGGTTGATCTCGGCGACATAAAGCGCGCCCTCCTTGAAGGCCACGCCGTTCGGAGAGTTCAAGCCGCCGATGATCTTCCTCACCACTCCGGGTCGGTCACCTTTGGGCGGAGCGACGACGTAAACCGAATCCTCCTGACGGTTCCCGACGTAAAGGTGCCCGGACGGGCTGAGCGCCATGGAGCGGGCATCGTCGACGCGCGCGTAAACAGAAATGGCGAAACCGGGGGGTAGCTTAATCCGATCGAGATGAACCGGGCGTTCAGCGCCGGCCGGGGCTCCCCACGCGGAAAGGAGAAGGAGGGACACGCTCAGTCTATTCAAGCATCGTTTCATGCGTCAAAGTCTTCCATTTGTTGCGGCTTCCGTTCAACTTGGTAATCTTTGTTTCATGAATGGCCGCATCGTTCTCTGCCTGTCGCTTCTTTTGGCCTGCGCACCCGCTCATCATGGATTCGGACGAATGAGAGGACCGGCTCTTCGTTTCAACATCCCCATTTACGAGGGAACGCCCAAAACGATCTACACGCGGGTGGATCACGGAATCGTGGAAGGAAAGGCGGGATCGGCGAACTCAATCTCAGAGCAGAAGTACCGGGCCCTGCACAACCTTGTGGAAGCGGCGCGCGCGAAGGGCGCCAACGCGGTTATTGAAGCGGTCGGGGAACCCACCAACGAAGGGTATCTCTACACAGGCCGCGCCGTTTCATTCGACGATTACCCACCGGAGTCCAGCGAGCCGGCGGCCGGCCCGGCCTCCCGCTAACTACTTCGGCGGAGGTCCGCGACTGTCCAGCCAGCGCCGACGCATCTCGGCGTGTTTCTTCTCCATCTCGTCAAACTTGAGCTTCTGCTCTTCGGTCAGCAGTTGGCGGATTTCCACGCTCGCGCTTTGCCGGACCGCCTCGAAGCGCGGCGACGTCTCTTCGCGTAACGCGTCTATCTTCTGGCGCTGGGTCTCAAAGATGGCGGCCACTTTAATCTTCTGATCACCGGTGAGTTTCAGTGTTCGGTTGAATTTTTCGAGCATTCTCTCGTAGCGCGTTTTCGGATCCGGGCGGGTCCAGCGATCGCGGCGAACCTGGCAGATCGCCGCGGTCAGAATGCTTCCCAGCAGAAAAGCGATGACGACCTGACGCCATTGGATCCGGGACATCATATCTCCTCCGAGAGATCGAGAAGGGAATCCATGGCCTCGTTGGACCGGTCGGCGGACGCATAGGTCGCACCCGAGCCCGCCATCAAAACATTCCGCGTCGACAGAACGCGGCTGGAGGCTGCGCCATTATCGGCCGGTGAATTCAGAATAAGGAACGCCGCCAACGCCGTCAACGCGAAGGCCGTCCATTGCCAGAAACGCTGAAACACGCCCAGGGACGACTCGCGTTCGGCCTCGCTAACCCGGGCCATGACCCGAGAGACAAAAAAGTCCGTGGGGGGAGGCGATACCGGCCGAAAGACGGCCCGAGAGATGGAGGTGATCCGACGGAGGGACTCATCGCAGTCAACGCACGCCCCCAGATGGACCTCCACCAACCGCCGATCAGCTTCGTTAAGCTGGTGGTCGTGGTAGGCCTCAAGTTTTTCCTGAATCTCAGTGTGAATCATATTGATCTCCCGCATTTTAGACGACGGATGTGCCCAAAACGTGTCTTAACTTCTCGCCAAGCTGGTGGCGAGCGCGCTTGAGGCGGGCTTTAACGGAATCCAACGAGGTGTCGAGGACGCTCGCGATCTCCTCATAAGTCAGGCCCTGCATCTCGCGCAACGTCAAAACGGTCCGGTACTCGGGCTTGAGTTCGGCGAGAAGGGCATTCACCGTCTCCTTCAGTTCGTCCGAGACCCCTTCCGGGGGCGTGGGCGACTGAAGAAGGGCTTCGACCCGGTCTCCCTGTGTTTCCAGGAGATGGTCCCACGAATCGGTTTTGTGTCGGGTCCGCGCGCGGAGAAGATCCAGGCAGTGATTGGATGTCAGGCGGTAAAGCCAGGTCGAAAAAGCGGAATCTCCCCGGAACTGCGCAAGGCGGGTATAGGCTTTGACGAAAACATCCTGCGCGGCATCATCGGCCTTGTGCGCCGCGCCGAGCATCCCGTAGCAGAGCTGGTAAACGCGTGAATGATACCGGCGGACAAGCGAGGCATAGGCTTCGGTGTCTCCAGCGCGCACGCGCTGGAGGACCTCGGCATCTTCCTGGGGGGCCCGCTCATCCACCGGCGATCTCGCGACCGTTATTCTTTTCGGTCTCGCCGGTGGGACTTGAATTCGTCGCGGCGTTTTTCCATTTCGCCTTTCATCTTAGCGAATTCGGCCTTTTGATCCGGGTTTAGCGCGCCGTCGATCTTCTTGTCCGAGGCGTCGAAGACGGCCTTTCTCTTCGACGTGAACTCGCCTTGAAGGACATTCATCCTATCCATACGTTCCTTCAGGGCGGCTCCAACGGTTTTCCGTTGGTCCGGCGACAGTTTCAGACGTTCGGCCATGGTGTCCATACGGGCGCCCGGCCCGCCCCGTTGGCGACCCTCCGTCTTTTCGGCTGTTTCCGGGGGGGCTGCGACGGCACGGGTGGCTGTGGCCACCTGAAGGGCGAGGCCCAGAGCGGAAGCCATAAGCAGGTGTTTCTTCATAAAGTCTCCTCAGTTCTATCATCGGCGCTGATCACGGCCGTCGACGTTTAGACGGGGAGCGACGGATAATAGTGTCCAATGACCGAAGCGATGGAACGTCCCTCGGCTGAGCCCGTTGAAGCCTGAACGTCCCAATTCATCCAAGGTGGTCACCATGAGCGTCCCGGCATCCGCAAAAAAACTCTTCTCCGAACATCAGCTTGGCCCGCACCGGCTGAAAAATCGTCTCGTGATGGCGCCGATGACCCGAAGCCGGGCCGGCGCTGGAAACGTGCCGACTTTGCTCATGAGCACCTACTACGGCCAGCGCGCCACCGCCGGACTTATCATCACGGAAGCCACGCAAGTGGCACCCGAAGGTCAGGGATACATGAACACGCCGGGCATTCACAGCCCGGAGCAGGTCCAGGGATGGAAGGGCGTCACGAAGGCGGTCCATGAGGCGGGGGGCAAAATTTTCCTGCAGCTCTGGCACGTCGGCCGCATTTCGCACTCGTCGTATCAGCCGAACCGCCAGCTTCCCGTCTCCGCGTCCGCCGTCGCCGCGGCCGGCAAGCACCACACGCCGGACGGATTTCTGCCGTTCGAGACGCCGCGCGCCCTTGAGCTCGCGGAGATTTCGAGCATCGTCGACCAGTTCCGCTCGGGCGCGGAGAACGCCGTGGAAGCCGGCTTTGACGGAGTGGAGGTCCACGGCGCGAACGGATACCTCCTGGACCAGTTCCTTCAGTCGGGCACCAACCAACGCGCGGATGCCTACGGCGGCTCTGTTCAGAACCGCGCCCGGCTTCTCCTGGAAGTGACGAAAGCCGTCGTTGAGGTCTGGAGCAAGGAACGTGTGGGCGTGCGCCTGTCGCCGAACGGCAGCTTCAATGACATGAGCGACGCAAACCCGCGTGAGACGTTCAGCCACGCGGTTAGCGAGCTCGACCGCCTTGGGATCGCTTATCTTCACATGCGCGAAGGCACGGCCTCCGACGTGAAAACCGGGCGCACGGCCGTTCCGCTGTCGGAGTTTCGTCCGCACTTCCACAAGTCGATCATCATCAACGACGGCTATGATAAGGATCGGGCGGAGGCCGTGCTCGAAAGCGGCCTGGCCGAGCTGGTGGCCTTCGGCGTTCCGTTCCTGGCCAACCCCGATCTGCCGGCCCGCTACGCCGCTGGCGCGCCGCTCAACAAGCCGGACATGAAGACGTTCTACGGCGGGGCGGAAAAGGGATATACCGACTATCCGGCTTTAGAGAGGTAATTTTCTACAATCCGGGAAATGTTTCCCGGACCCATCGCCGTCATCCTGGCCCTGATCGGGCCCGCCGTCGCCCTCCTGCTCGCCATCCAGGCGTTCAAGCGGCGTTCATGGCGTACCTACCGAAACTTCGCGACCGCCTCATCCCTGGCCTCGCTGTTCTGCCTCGTCGTGATTGCCTACGTCATTTTCCTCGGACGCGGAACGGGTTTTCAGGGCGGGCTGGTGAGAATGAGGCTGGGGCTGAATTATGGCGGGATTCAGATTTTCATCCTGGCGGTCGTTACCATTTCCGCGGCCATCGGCACCGCTCTGGTCGGCCGACGAACCGATGAGGACCGCGCGGAAGCGCCCGTGGGGCGTCCGATGCAGGCCGTTTTTTCAATCGTCCTGCTCGCGCTGCTCATGATTGCTTTGATCGTCATCGAAGTTCAGGGACGACCGCTTTAAGAACTCGCGCTGAACTCCCTTTCAAAAAAGAACCCAACGTCCGGTGGAAACCCGACGTTGGGTGTTTTTTTAGGGAACGGCCGTGGGGCTAGCTGCCGCAGCTACGGAGTAAGTAAACGAGCAGAAGGATCGGAATCGGAATGCCCACAAGCCATCCGAGAATGTACCCGATCTTGCCCTTCTCGTTGTTTTTCAGTTTTCGGATCACATAAACTCCCTTGCGTCTAACGTTCGACGCCTATTTCCATTACGCGCGGGGGGGCACAGGGTTCGAGCGGCGGGGCTTGCGCCGGACCGCCGCATATGGGAAAGAATTGCCTCAATGAAAACCAGCAGAAGAAGAATACGGGCTTTGTGGGCCGTTGCCGCTCTGGGCGCACTTGCAATCGCCGGCTGCGCCACGGCGCCAACGGGTCCGACCCTGCCCACCAAAGGGGCCGTTCGAAAGGGGCCCGATCAAAACGCCGGCCTCCCTTACGAGTATGAAATCGACGGCTTTGACGTGGAGATCTCCACCGCGCAACTGACCGAGACCGCGGTCGCCTGGGATCAGACCGTTGACGAGGCGATCGGAGAGGACGAGCGCTGGCTGAGCGTCGACGTCGCCGTGACCGAAATGCTGGGCCGCGAGCGCCTGTTCCCGTGGGTTCTGATGGTGCGAATGAAGACGGCGCTCGACGAGATCGTCAGCGCGCCGCACGTGCTTTCAGCGCGCGATGAAGCCGTCGGGACCACGGAGGAGAAGCTCAGCCCGAATGAGCGGGAGGAAATGCGATTTTTCTTCCGCGTGAGACGCGGAGACTTTCCGGTGACCCTGATTTTCGCCGATGGAGGCGCCGCGCCGCTCGGGCAGTGAGTTCGAGAGGGGTTACTGGGGGATGACGAGCTTCTGCCCGATCTCGACGGCACGCGGGTTGCTGATGAGATGTTTGTTCGCGCCGTAGATGCGCTGCCAGAGCCGGTAGTCGCCATATTGGTCCTTGGCGATGCTCGCGAGCGTATCGCCCGACCGCACGGTGTAGGTCTTCACCATCCGGCGCACCGACGAAACCTGATCAATCTGATAGACGGCGCGCAGCGTCGTGGACGGCGGAATCGGGTTGAATGCCGGCGCGGGACGCGCCCCAACGGCCTTGGCGGCCGCGGCGACAGGCTCCTTCGGCGTGGCCGGACGCTGAGCGACCATCGGCGGATGCGCCGCAGACGGGGCGCGGACGAACAGCGGCACGGCGGCGTTCACGGCTGAACCAAAGCGGAACGAGTAAGAAATCCGGTGCGCCGTATCAATGTCCTTCGCCACTCCCACGGAATAGTCGATCGAGGATCCGCCCAGGAAGAAGCCGGTTCCCGCGGTGATTTCATTCTGGTCATCGGTCCGCCGAAAGCCCGTTCGCAACGCGAGACCGCCCACGTTGAACTCCAGGCCCACGGCCGGCTGAAAGTCGGCCTCGATCATCCGGTAGGCGGCGTCGGCCATGAAAGTGGTGGTGAACCCGCGGCGGGGAAGAGAAAACGCCGCTCCCAAACGCGCGGTGCGCGGAAGGTCCTCGCCCTCCTGAATGTAAGTCATCTTCGGGCCCAGGTTCTGGACGGCCGCGCCGAATCGCAGGCGCGGCGTGGCGGCGAACGAGAGCCCCAGGTCAGCGGCGTAACCGGTGGCGCGCTCGCGCTCGACGAGCTCGGAGGAAAGATATTTTCCGGCCAGACCCCAGCCCCAGCGGCCCGCGCGGCCTCCGCCGCCGAGAGAAACCGTGATGTCACGCTGGGCGGTCACGGTGCGAACGGCGCCCGTTCCGTCGGAAAGAGCGATGTCGCCGCCGTTGTAGTAACCGATCGACAGGCCGAGCCCGCCGTGGGCGTACGGCCGGCCCACCATGAATTGTCCGTAGGCGTCGTCGATCATTCCCTTCTGATAGAGGAACGAGGCCTGACCGGTGCGGAGATGGGAAAGGGAAGCGGGGTTGTAGGCGAAAGCCGAAATGTCGTTGGTGGCGGCAACCATCGACTCTGCCAGCGCGGAGGCGCGGGCGCTGGGAGCTTCAATGAGGCTGAGTCCCGCCGCGGTGCCGTTTCCCCGCGCCCATCCGGGGAGGACTTGAAGGATCGCGATCGCGAATGCCGAGATCCGGGAGATGACTTTTCTCGTGTGAATCATTTATCTTCCTGCTGCAACTCTTGCCCCAGATCGACGGAAAGTCACGATGATTTATGTCATTCCTGTGACAAAGTTTCGACGGACGTCGACGGTAAGCAACGATCGCGCCAACGGTGACAAACGAAAACGCATCGATTTCTGGGACGGAAATTGAGGGAAGCGCGCGCGGGCGCCGAACGGCGGGAAGGAACGAACGTAAAGAAGAAAAGAGGTGAAACAGCATGAGCGCAGACGAAACACACATCAGCGTTCCGGAAAATGTGCCGCAGGAAGGCGACCAGACCGAACGCAAATCGAAACCCATTTCCGGCTCGCAGGCCGCGCATCTGAAGATGCTGTCCGGCGAGCTTGGCGTCCCCGTCGACCTGAATATCACCGGCGAAGAAGCCGCCCGGAAAATCGACGAGCTCGAGAAGAAGGCGCCCCGATCGACGCCGAAGGATTCCTGATCAGCCGCCAACTAGTTCTGGAGCATCGCCTCGGCGCTGGGAATCAGCATGGGGTTGAGGTGGGTGGGATCGAACAGGCCTGGCTGACGCGTGCGGTGCGTCGGCAGGTCGACGTAGGTCTGCGTGTCCGTGCGGCCGTCCGGGTAGGAAAGCATCACCTGCCTGGGCGTGACGGTTTTGACGTCCACCCAGATGCGGCTTCGCGCCCCTTCCACCCTCCGCTCGAACGCCCAGCAGGCATGGTCGCCCACCGACTTAACGCCGCGATACTTGAAAGACGGGAGGGTGCCGTATAGACCGAGGATGGTGTTGCGCGGATCGATCTCGTTGTAGGGCTTTTCCGGGACTTTCACGTTGACCGTGAGCGCCCGCCCGTCGTAGATCCAGATCACCGGGGGCTTGCCGGTGATCGCGACTTCCAGCCGGAAATTCCGGCCGTCTCCCACGAAGGCCTCCACGAGTGAGCGAACCGTCTTGTCGGGCATCAGGGTGACCGACCGGTTGGCCCAGGACACCCTCGCGGGCAGGGAAAGGGGGTATTGGGGTGGAGGCGGGCCTCCGAGCTGCTTCCAGACCAGGTAAGCGCTCACGCCAATTCCCGCGAGGACGCCGGCGGCGAGAGAGCGGACGATGACTTGTTTACGGGAGATCACGCCGCGGAGTTTAGCTTAAGGACGCCCGGCCGACGAGCGGCGCCGGGACGTTACGCCTGGCGCGCGACGAGAACGGCGAGAGCGCTGAGGCGGTCGAGGTGGCCGGCCGTGAGCGTTACGGGGCCGAGCGCAGACAGGACAATGAACAGCGCTCGGCGTAGCGGATCGTCGATGCCGAGCCCTGACGCGTCAAACGCGACGGACGCGGACACGACGATGCGGCTCACCGGCCGGCCCGAGAACCGGCTGTCCGTCGACAAGACCGACGACAGCGCGGCGAGCGACAGCGTTGCGCCCGATTCGATCGCGGAGAAGAGGGCCGGCCGCGAGACCACGGCCGATGACGCGCCGGTGGCGCCGCGGAGAACGGCGTCGACGGCCTGGAAAAGAATCTCGTTCTGCGCGACGAACAACACGGCACCGTCGGGTCCCGCCTTCGCGCGCTCGCGCGCCACAACGCCGGCCACGTCGCCCGCCATCGATGAATCGATCATGACCACGTTCAGGCCCTCGGGCGCCTGTGCGGCGGAGGCGTCGATGCCGGACGCCGGTCCCCGTTCGGTGACGAACCGCTGAAATTCAATGATGGCCTGGCCGCGGTCCATCGTTCCTGCCCGCCCCACGGCCGCGCGTTCCAGCGCGGTGATCCGGCCGTCAACGCTTTCGATGTCGAGGCTGAGGTCCGTTCCATCGAGAAGACGGCGCGCCGTATCCACGATTCCCGGGGCCCCGCCGCCCACCGATACGGCCGTCGCGTTGGCAATGGAAATCCCGTTCAGAACGGAATGGACGAACATGTTGGTGATGAGCGCGCCCATCCACGCTTCAAGGCCATGCCCGCCCAGCGCGGACGCCGCGAACAGGAGACCATACAGCGCGCCTTCAATGAACAGGTACGCGCGCTCATCGCTGCGCGGCCGCCGCGGCGTATCGCCCAGCCCGTCGTACACGACCGGGTGGATCAACATGAAGAACAGGCCGCTGGCGAACGGAACCAGCGTGAGCGCCATCCAGGGCGCCAACGGGAAGAGGAACGGCCAGAGTCCGAAGAGACCCGCGATCAGCAACGTCTCGACGATGGGCGCGGCCACGAGCGCGATGGCGATGCGGCCGGCGCGGGTCGTGCGCTGGTAGAGCCATCCAAACAGGAACGAGACGCCGACCAGCGCGGTGGCGGGGGACGGCAGGGGGATTTCCGAAATCTCGACCTCGGAAGCGAGCGCCTCGGCTTCGGCCAGCGTCGACATGGCGGCGCCGGGCTTGGTGACGGTCACGGCCCCGGCGGCGGTCGCCATGCGGAGGGCGGCGAGGCGGGGACGCCCTTCCATTTCCGCGTAAGCGAAAGCCACCTTCACGGTGTCTCCGGCGCCATTGGCGTCGGCCAGGTGGACCTTGGGGGCGCGCGACTGGTAAGCAACGACCTCGTCGTGCTCGCGCATGACCATCACGATGCCGTCGCCGCCCATGGTAACGACTACCGTGTCGATTCCAGAGCGCACCCACACGGCGGCCAGTTCGGCGACCCGGCCGTGATTGTTCTCGAGATCGGAGGCGGGAACGTCGACCGCCCCCGCGAACTCGGACAGATTAATGCCGACGAAGTCCGGCCGCGCTTCGACGGCCTTTTCCAGCGGCTCGCCCTTGGCGTCGACAAAGATCTTCGCGCCGAGCTGGCGCGCGCGCTGAATGAGGCGGATGTATTCGTCGCCCGGCACGCCGCGCGGCAGCGAGCCGCCGAGCAGCACGATGTCGCCCGCGCGAACGCTGGCATCGAACGTTTTGTGAAAGCGGCGGAGGGCGGCTTTGGAAATCCATGGAGATTCGCCCGCGAACCGGGGCCCCGTCGCGCGATGGTTCGTGGTGGCCGCCGACATCCGGGTGCGGCCCTGGTTGATCGTCATGCGGCCCGACGGAACGCCGCTGCCTTCCGACAACGCCGCGAAGAGCGCGCCGGAATCGCCGCCGATGAAGCCCATCGCCACAGGATCGCGGCCCGACCACGCCTTGAGGGCACGCGCCATGTTCTGCGCCTTGCCGGCGTCATGCACCGTGAAATCGCCGCCGAAGGAAGCATCCATCGACGGGAACGTGACATCCACGACCGGGTTGAGCGTCACCGGAACAAACGCGGGCCTGGCATCGCGGATGGGCAGGGTACGCCGGGTCATCGAGCTGTCCATGTCCAGCGCGGCGGCGTGCTTGGCGGGCGAGTGGCCGGGGGCGTTAATAAAGATGGCGCGGATGAAAAGGTCCATGTCGGCCGGCGACAGGTAGCGCCCGAGAAGGCGGAAGCTCTGCTCGGCCGCCTTGCCCAGGTCAACGCCGTTGAGAAGGTTCATCACCATGGGGGCCTGCTCCGGATGATCGGAATGAAGCAGCCGGCGGACATGGTCGATGCGCGAGCGCGGAAAGTGGTAATCCGCGAGGCGGGTGGGCCGGGCCGACGGAGAGCGTCCCGTCAGGGGATCCATGATCATGTTCCATCCCGCGCGCACGTCCTCCGCGACCGGCGCGACGCCGTCCGGGCGTCCTTCGTCGAAGGCGCCGTTGATGATGAGATCGAGCGCCTCAACCATCAACTGCATCCCGGTGATGTACATGCCCGCGGCGCGGCGGTCGCGGCCATCGTGATCGAGATGATAAGGGGGCAGGCCGAGCATCGCGCAGGCATGGGTGAACAGAAGCCGCGCTTTCCAAAGCGGACCGGATTCCACCCCCAGCAGGTCGTCCGTCGAACGCAGCCATTCCAGAAAAATGTCTGTCAGGTCGGCCGTGACCGCGAGCGGCGTGGGGTTCACTTCCTCGTCCTCGAACCACTCCTCGAATACGGGAACGCCGGCGGCTTTCTCCGTTTCATTGTCCCGGACGAACCCGTAAAGCTCATGCATGCGCAAAAGCTCGTAGCGCCCGTAAAAGGAGTGGATGAACTTCGCAAGGTCGTAGATGTAGTCGTTCGGCCTTGCGTTGAAGTCGAGCAGGCGGAAGTTGACGAAGCGGCCGAGCGCGTCGAATTCGTGGGGAAGCACGAGGGTGTTGCCGAGGTGCGAATCGCCCATCAGCTTGCGAAGCGACGGCGGCGTCACAAACGGCAGCACTTCCATGATGAAAGGCACGATCATCTCGAAGTTCGGCAGGGCCGAACCGCTGAAGAAGGTGCGCGCCAAAATTACCGGGCTGACGAAGAGTTCGTGCAGCGCGGGCGACTCCGCGGCTGCCTGCGCGAGCCGGCGGCGCACGTGTCCCACGCGCTGATCGATCACGAAGTTGGGGGGCGTGGGTTCGCTTCCCTGGAGGTACATCGCCGCCGCGAGGGTCTCGAGCACGTTGAGCGCCAACCCCCAGATCGCTTCCGGCGGAACATGGCGGTAGTAATCGAAGAAAAGATACTGCGCGGCGGGAACGTACCCCTGCGCCTCGAGGTCCTCCATCGTCACGATCACTTCATCGTCGGCCTCCGCGACGGAATTGATGCGGGGGAGGAAGCGGTGGCCCTCGTCCCAGACGGCGCGCATCACTTCTGCTTCGCCGCGCAGTTTTTGCCGCGCCTCGTGGGCGGGGATGGCAGACGCGGCGCTCTCCGTCCGGGCAGGGGCGACCTTGATGATGACGCTCTGCCCGTCTTCGCCCATTCTCTGCTCTAGGGAAGAATTGGACCCGCCAGTGAACTCGCCGAGAAGCGAGCCCGGAAACGCGGTGCGGCCGCCGCGGCCCGGCCGCACGCGGATAAGCGTGCGAAGCGCGCCGCCCTGGCTGGAGAAGCCCGGGCCCTTATACGACGAGCTGGCGCGGCCCCAGCCGTCGCCCTGAACGCGGGAAGCGGGCGAGAGCGGCCAGTGATTGTTGAACGTGGTGAGGCGCACGGAAGAACGAAGCTCCAGCGCCGCGGGACGAAAGTCGTCGGCATCATCGGAATCGAACTCGACGATGAGCAGGCCCACGCGATCGTGGCTGTGGGCGGTGTGATAAAGAATCGCGCGGAGGAGCGACGCGGCGTCCTTCCGGTTGGTCGGATAGCCATCGGGAATGCGGGAGGTCACGGTCTCGATGACGGCAGCGAAGCCCTCCTGCCGAACGATGGGAAAGCCGAACCACTGAGCGCGCTCGTCCATGGACGACAGAACCACGCGCCCGCCGAACCGCCGCTCGAACTCTTCCGAGAAATGACGGAACGCCGGAACGTCGCGGCGCGAGAAGGCCTCGCCGATGCGGTCAACCAGATGGAGCGACTCGCCCGAGCGTCGGATGGCGTCGACCGACGGCCGGACGTGAGATGAAAATATTTCGCGCACCAGCCGCCGCTTCTGCGTTGGCGAAAGCGCCGGGCGTTCCGAACGGAGTCTGTCTTCTGCGGAGTCGTTCCACATGCGCGGCCCTTTCCAGGCGTTGCGGTACGTTCCGTCTGACTCGTCGAGCCACCGGCGCAGGTCGCGTCGGGAGATCGGTCCCCGGTTCGTGACGAGGAGGGCGGCGAGCCCCTCGAAAACATAGCGGTAATGAAACACGCCGTCCCGATCGCCGGCGAGCGCAACGTCACGGCCCACCTTCGTCGCCAAGACAACGCCGAACATGGCGTCGACCTCAGTGCTGGCCGCGTGGCGGCGCTGATCGTCGCTGGGGACCGGATACCCGTCGGGCTCGGCCGCCCGGCGAGCGCCGCCCACGCTCACCGTCTCCCCGCGAAGGATCGAAATGAAGTTCGACAGGAAGTGGACGACAACGCTCATGATGAGCGACGCCAGCCACGCCTCAAAACCCGCGCCCGACGCGTGGGGAATCATCACGAAAATCACGCCGTATATCGCGCCTTCAACGAAGAGCCAGAGCCGTTCTCCCGGGGTGGGCGCGCGCGGCGTGCCGTTGAGCCCGTCGAACACGCGCGGATGGATGAGCATGAAGAAAAGGCCGCTGAAGAACGGGACCACGGTGAAGGCCAGAAGCGGCGAAAGGGGAAGGATGAACGGCCAGCTCCCGATGAGCACGCCGATCAGGAGACTTTCGACGGTGGGCGCTCCCACGAGCGCGATCAAGGCGCGACCGGTTTGACCCACGCGCTGGTACAGGCCGCCGAACAGGAACGAAACGCCGACGGGCCCACCGTCATCGGTGGGAGTGTTCTCGTCGAGGTCGGGGGTCTCGTCCTGATCAAGCAATCGGATGCGCTTGATGTTGATGGACGTCACTTCCATACGGCCGTCGACGTCGAGCGCGATCATGACGTACTTGCCTGACTTGCTGATGATCCGGGCCGAGACGGCGCTTTCAAAGGTGCGGCGATGGGCGGGCCCGCCGCCGCGCAGATGGACGGTGGAACCGGCGGGGAGCGTGATCTCGGAGCCCAGCGGCAGGGCATACACGGCGATCTCGTGGTCGACCTCTTCAATCTTCTGCTGGTAGCGGGAAGAAAGGTCGGCGGCGCTCAGCGGCGTGATTCGCCCGCTGGTGATGTCCTCGGAAAAGAAGTGGCCGGGTTTTCGCATGCGTATTGCCAGGCCCAGCCTGAGGGCGATGTCGAGCCGGTTGCCGACGAGTGCGAGAAGCTCGTTGTGCGCGGCAGCCTCCTCCGGCCGGGCCTCTCCCGACCGTGGTTGGAGGATGCTAACCCAACGACGGCGGAGACCAAGGGCCGTTTCGGAATCGTTTGTGAGGAATGCGGCGGCCATCTCGTCGAGCGTCATGGCCTCACCGCCGGCGACGGCCTGCGACATCATCCACACATGGCGTGCATCGCCGGGAACCAGCTCTTCCGCGGCGGCGGCGAAGGCGCGGAAGCGCGCCGCCGTGGCGGCCCGGTCGGTGCTGAGCAGCTCGGGAAGCGCGCCGAGGATCTTCGACGGGCGGTTCTGACGGTTGAGGACGAAAGGAATTTCCACGCGCGGTTGCCTCTTGTCGGGTCGCGGCGCCCAGTTGCGTTTGTCGGCGCGGAAGGCGCCGAGTCCGCCGTCGGGATGGGAGCCGATCACGTAGGCCGCGCTCGCGCCGTCGCGCGAGTCCATCACGATCAGCGTGCCCGCGTCGAGTTCATCGTTGTCGGGCTCCACTTCTCCGAGGACGGCGAAAAGCTGAAGGGCGAAGCTGTTCGCGAGCGTGTCGTTGGCGGGGAGTTCGGAAATGAGGTGATAGCGGCCGCGCGTGGCTTCGAAGACGCGGGGAAATGCCATCAGGAAGAGGACGGCGCCCAGCCGATGCTCAAGCGTGGTCAACCCCAGGCGCGCCTCCAGGTCCTGCGCCGTGAAATTTCCCTGTTCCGAAAGATCCCGCAGCGCGTCGGAGACATGGTCGATGCCGACGGCCTGGATCGCTCGCGCCGCCATGCGGACGAGCGACCGAAGGTCGTCGCGGGTCTTGAGCGTGTCGGCGATCTCGGCCACGTCGAAGCGGTCGACGATGTCCGAGCCCCAGAGGCGCGGCTCGGCGGCGGTGTGCGCGAAGCGGGGCCGGAATTTTCCGGTGTCGTGCTGGACGTCGCTCGCCAAGGCGATGCCGAAAGGATGAATGGTGCGCGTGAGGACCAGCATGTTGTCGGGCGCGCGCAGCTCCGGCGGGAGAGGAAGCGCCCGGGCTCGCACGAAGATCGAGACGATGAGACGCCAGAGCGATCGAAGCGCCGGCGGTCGGCGCGCCGCGAGGAGGTCGCCGTTTTCGGGAATACGCGGAAGGAAGCGTTGTATTTCGGGACGAAGCGCGAGCGCGTGCAACGCGCGCTTGTCGCCATGGACGAGAGCGAGACCACCCGAGCGCGGGCGCGCCTTCAGCATGTATCCGACCAGACCGTCGGACCCATCGTGAGCGGAAAGGGTGACGCGGTCGACGGCGGCGCGGCGCCGCACCGGCTGGTGGTTGATGAGGATGGTGCGACCGTCGCCGGCGTTGCTGATCCGGTCTCCCAGGCCGCCGCCGGGCTGGTAGTTCACGAAGATCACGCGGTTACGGGGGTTCGGAAGCCCTGCCTGGAGGTAATCCAGAATGTGGCCGCCGTTGAGCATGCCGGCGGGCGCCACGATGACGACGCCCTCCCCGGAGGCCTGGCTGAGCTGGCGGCGGACGGCGGCGCGTTCGCCGTCGGAAACGGGCCGGACGCGCGTATTGCGGCCCCCGTAGAGCCGACCGTTGTTCTCGGCGACGATCCTCTGCCGGTCGGCCGGCATGTCGGCGACGGAGTCCTCGTAGGCCGCGTTCGTGGCGTTAATCATGCCGTCGAACAGGACGGCGTTGGTGGGGATCTCACCGCCGACCTGAGCGTCCCGCAGGATGCTCAGCACTTCCTGGGCGCGTCCGAGCGCGAGGCTGGGAATGATCACGTTCCCGCCGGCCGCGAGCGTCTCCTTGACCATGTCGATGAAGCGCTGCTCCTCGGCCGCGCGTACCGACGACGGGCGGTCGCCCATCGTGCCTTCAATGACCAGGAGGTCCGGGCGCTTGCCCTGAACCTGCGCCGGTCCCACGGTTCTCTGCGTCTGCGTGGAAATGTCCCCGGTGACCACCACGTGGCCGCCGTGGCTGCCGAACTCAACCGAGCGCGCGCCCAGGATGTGCCCTGCGGGGAACAGCTTCAGCCAGGACGTCGGACCGACGCGGTAGCGCACGTTGGAGTCGAGCGGAATGACGGCCTTGAGCGTGTCGTGGATGTCGGACTGCGAAATTCCGTGGCGGCGCAGCGAACGCAGCGACGCGGGCAGCATCGTCTTCATGATCCGCAATGTCGCGGGCGACGCGTAGATCGGTATTCCCGGGTAGCGCTTGTGAAGAACGGGAAGCGCGCCGATGTGATCGGTGTGCGCGTGCGTGATGATGATGGCGTCCGGCGGTCGCGGAAGTTTCGAAAAGTCGGGGATCTGCTCGCCTCTGATGTTGAGGCCGGCGTCGACGAGTACCAGCTTGCCGCCCACCTCGACGAGCGTGGCGTTGGCGCCCACTTCACCGGCGCCGCTCAGGAAGTTGACCTGCGGGGGCGCGGGCACCCAGCGCCGCGTGAAATCGTTGGCCGACACGCGGACGGCGTGGGCAAGCAGGACCGCGGCGGTCATGGCGACGTTGCCCGCGGCGACCGTGTCGCGCCCGAGGGAGCGTAGGGCCCGGACGCCAGCGTCGCGCACGGTGGAAAGGCCCGCACGGAACTCCTCGACGAACGGAATGACCGTCTCGGAAACGGCGCCCGTCGAACCGAACGCCTGCGCCTGCTTCATCCAGGCGCCGTAGATCGCCGGAACCTGTAGGGTGGCATGAACGAAAGCGGTGGCGGCAATCGCGACCTGGGCGCTGGCGGTCGAGGAGATCAGTGCGTAAACCAGTCCGAGTCCCAGTCCGACCGCGGCAAAGCGCAGCCCACCCCGCCATCCGACGGGGGGAGCGATTTCGTTGAGCGCGGGGCCCGGCCAGCCGACGCGCTTCATCCAGGCGCGCGTGAAAGCCGAAGCGATCACGTGCGCGACCGAGAAAACGGCGGCGGACAGGAGAATTAGCGCAGCGGAAAGGAGGGGATCGGTGCCCGGCATCGCGCCGACGATCGCATGCTGGAACACGAGCGTTTCTCCAATGGACGCGCCCAAACCGATGATGAGAATGTAGGCCAGCGTTCGCCACCACCCGGTCCCGACCAGCCACGCGCGCGCGATCCCGTCGAAAATAAAGTTCGCCGGACCGAGCAGGCGCTCGAAATGGCCGTAGACTTCATTCGCGACCGAGGGGAAATCGAACGACTTCGTCATCCACGGGACGCTGGCGGGAATGCCGAAGAGGGCGCGGTCGGCGGACGCGCGCGCCGTCAGAAAAACGATGGGGATGAAACGAAAACGCGGGTCCGCCTGCAGCCGGTGATAGAACTCAGCGCCGTTCATGTTCGGCATGTCCATGTCGGAGAGGATGGAGGTCATCTTCGGGTTGCCTTCCAACAGCGCGAGCGCTTCCCTGCCGTTCTCAGCGAGGACGAGGTCGAAACCGATCCCGGCGAGCGCGGTCACGACGTGCCTGCGGTAGGAATCGTTGTCCTCGATGTAGAGCACCCTCATCGGTTCCTTTCCCTGCGCGGCGTCCACCGCCGCCGCCGTCATGCTCAGGAGGAACTTCATCGTTCCGCCCTTCACGGCGATAGGAACGTCGACGGGAATGCCTTCGCCGGTCAGCGACTCCCGGTTGCGGCCGGAGAAGAAGGTGTAGGCGATATGATCGCTGGCCCGGTCGGCGCGAACGCGCCGGTAAATCTCGTTGCCGTTGAAGTCTGGAAGGTCGAAGTCGGAAACGATGACGCTGATCTCGCTCTTGTGCGCTTCGATCATCTGCATCGCGCTCTCACCGCTGACGGCCTCGAGCACGCGGTATCCCTTCGTCTGGAGTACGAGCACCGTCATGTCGCGCACATCGGCTTGGTCCTCAATCACGAGGACCGTGGTTTCGCCGATGGCCACAGCGGGGGGGTTCTGTTTCGCGTCCGCGATGTCGCCGGTGGTGGTGAAGGTCACTTCCGTGGTCGCGTTGTCGCCGTCGGCGCTGACCGTCACCTCCACACTGTCTCCGTCGGCAGAGGACGAAGCGGAGTCGACGGGCGCCTTCGGCGCCAACGCCCGGAGGTCGGCGGCCGGATCGGTGGAAACACCCGAATGGATGCGCGCGGCGGCCGCGAGAACGGGAACCAGGGCGGCGCCGGCGAGCGGATCGGGAGCGACGAACAGGCGATCCGGCGTGAAGATCTTTTCGAGCGGAGTCTTCTCGCGTGAGAACGCCGTGAGGTAGGCCGACGCTCCGGAAAGATCGGCCCGCGTGAGGCGCGGCGTGACGACCGCCACCGTCCATCCCGCGCGGTTCAGTCGCGCCGAGAGCCCTTCAGAATGGAAACCTCCGACAACGGCGGCGATGCGCCGCTGTCCGCTCCGCTTTGCCGCGTCAACGAGATTGTCGCCGAGCCGGGCGTCGCGCTGTTCGGCGGCCTCGTAGAAGGCCGCGAAAGGGGAAAGATCGGGAAGGCCCGCTCGCGCCTGCGCGGCGCGACCGTCGGCGGTGAAGCTGCGGTAAAGCGCCCATTCGGACGTCCCGAGCTCGAAGGAGACCAGCTTGCGCGCCAGGGCGAGGAAGCGCGAACGCGCCGCCCACGCCCGGTCGCCCTCCGTGCGGGCGAGGCGGTCGTAGGCGGCGGCTTCCAGCTCGTCCATGCCGGAGAAAAGTTTCTGCGCGTCAACGGCATCGGCGGCCTGCAGGTAGGCGAGGTAATCGCGGAAGCGCGGTGTTTCTTGGAGAGAGAGCTTCGCCGCTTTCAACGCGGCATGGAGCTTCGCGTAAAAGGCCGGACCATCGAGTCGGCCCGCGCGGAAGGCGACGGTGTCGGCGAGAAGTGCCTGCGCCGATCCCGCGTCCATGCGTTGCCCGAGCCGCGCCATGAGCTCGGCACGCTCGCGTTCCACGGCGGCCTGGTCGAGCGTGCGCTCATGCGCGAGCGCCCGGCGAAACACGTCCACCGCGGAGGTCGAGCGTCCGGCGGCCGAGGCGAGAACGTCGAGATGATCGCCGAGCGGCGAGCGCGCCTCGCGATACGCGCGAACGGCGGAGTCGAAAGCCTTCAGTTTTCCGTCGACGGCGGACGCGGCGAGCTCAGCCTGCGCCCGCTCGATCGCCCCCTGGGCGTCGGGCCGCAGCGCGCGGCTGTCGCGGTAGGCGCGAACGTTGTCGTCGTAGAGGGCCTTGTCGTCGATGCCCACGAGGGCGACGGGGCGCGGCGAGACCAGCGCGGCCGCCGTGGCGCCCGGCAGCGCACCGGTCGACACGAGATAGGTGATCGCCGTCCGCAGCGCGCCCTTGTCGGAAAAACGGGTGAAGGCCGAAATGTCAGCCGCGCGGAACGCGCCTTCGAGGCCGATCGTGGTGATGAGGCCGTTCGCCGTCAGCCGGTCAACGAGGGAGCGAGCGCCGGCCTGCGCTTCCGGGTTGGAATGAACGTCCTGGATAAGAACGGCGACGGGCGCCGCAGCACCCTGGGAACGGACCGAAAGCCGCGCGCCTTCGAGGGTAACGGCGGAGGCGATGAA
>Ga0163151_10001450_pt1 | contig 39722 bp, 30 predicted proteins | sample OliLakLV19MP5IB2_FD_145596 | JGI IMG/M metagenome (GOLD analysis project Ga0163151, IMG submission 145596) | Freshwater microbial mat bacterial communities from Lake Vanda, McMurdo Dry Valleys, Antarctica - Oligotrophic Lake LV.19.MP5.IB-2 | ecosystem: Environmental > Aquatic > Freshwater >... | reverse complement strand
ACCTCTTTTGCGACCATTGCCTGAGATGCGAAAGCTGCGGTCCGCGCATTGAAATCGGGCTTATCAGTCAGAAGGGCGTGAAGCAGGTGCAAATTGATGATAAAAACATGACTGTGACCGTGCGCTACAATCCTGAAAAGATTCAGCCTGATGCCATCCGCCAGGCGCTTGCCAGCCAAGGCTTTGATGCCGATGAGATAAAAGCCATCCCGCAGGCTTACAACAACCTTGATGCCTGCTGCAAGAAGAAAGAATGAGCAGTGCCGCACTCGTTAAGGCATTTCCTCTTTTCATTTACCGTTTCTTTGGGTGTGGTGAGGGTTTCTTAAAATCTTAGTAGAAATCAGGAACATAAATTTTCAAACTCTTATTCCCATTAACTAACCAAAGTTGCATTTGCAACTTGAATGCTGCGTTTTAATAAAATCAGTATTGAAATTAAACCGATTCTTTACCTCTTACCAAAATCATTCAATCAATATACGAGTAGCATTGGAGTTTGACTGCGCCTATGCTTTGGCGGGGAAAGCTCGTTCAAAAAAATTGTTGTGGTAATATGCCATCCACACAATGCTCGCCACGAGCAGCAGCGAGCACACAACTGCAACGGGCGCGAAGCTATATTGCCCTTTCAGCAAAAAAATAAATGTAACCATCACGGCTACAAGCCGCACGATTTCCATCGGCAGCACCCAGCGCCTGCTTTCAAACACGCCACCGAGGTTTACCAATGAAAAAACAATCAGCACGGTAAGCCCGATATTCATTTCCGTGGTAAAATCTTTGAACTTGAAAAGAAAAATGGTGGTGCCCGTAAGCATGATTATAAAATGCAGCAGTACATACATATTCAGCCCCTTCGGAATATGCGTGTCATATTTGTGAAAAGTAGCGGGGGTTACTGCGCGTGGCTGCTGCACTCCGCCCAGCTCATCGGGATACCAGCCGGGCTGCTTCATAAGTATTTTTATTTTGTCGCTCCACTTACTCGCCCTGAAAGCACTTTGGAATAAATCAATCCAGTATTCAAAATTCACCCACAGCGGGTTCCAGCTTTTGGTTTGCTTGGTGATGCCATACACCACTTCTTCTTCCTCTTTTTGAAACGTGCCGAACATACGGTCAAAAATGATGAGGGTGCCGCCATGATTGCGGTCAATATATATTGGGTTCACGCCATGATGCACGCGGTGGTGAGAGGGTGTGTTGAACACATATTCAAACGCGGGATGTAGTTTGTCAATCGTCTTCGTATGAATCCAAAATTGATACAGCGTTTGAAAGCCCGCGATAGACACGAACACGAATGGCTCGAAGCCGAGAAACGCAAGCGGCAAATAAAACACCCATGAGAATGCGCCTTGCAACCACGCTTGCCGCAGCGCGACAGTCAAATTGTATTCTTCACTCTGATGATGCACCACATGGCTGCCCCACAGCACAGAGACTTCATGGGCAAGTCGGTGAAACCAATAATAGAATAAATCAACCCCGATGAACAGTACGAGGATGCTCCACCACGTAACGGGAATTTGCCCTTTGAACGGAGAATAATTTTCATAGAGCCACGCATAAGCGCCAATGGTAAATACTCTCAAAAACAAACCAACCACCTGCGATCCGATGCCGCAACTGAGGTTGGTGATTGCATCATTAAAGCGATAGAGGTGCGACTTCCTGATTTTGTCCACGAGCAACTCAATGCCGATAAGAATAAAAAATATCGGGATGGAATATTTAATTGGATTTTTTAAAAACTCGCTGAAGAAGTCCACCGCATGAAGATTTAAGTATGAAAAGTTAGGAATTAATGGCACATGGATGACCGGATGAAACTAATAAGAATAGATAATGAACATTTTTAAACTAACTTCCACAAAAATTCTGACCTGAAAAATTTCGCAAAAAATAACCACAGAGGCACATAGCGATGTGTTGTATGTGCCAATGTGGTTTAATTGTGAAAATTGTGGAATTTATTTCGACAACTTTATTAAGAAAATTCAAATCCGTTTAATCCGCGTCATCCGTGCGCTATTCTTTTTTCTCGCCTACTTTCTCAACACGCAGCCCTACGCTCATCACCAGCGGCAGGTTATTAGTGCGCATGATTTGCGCAAGCTGGAAGGAATAATTTCCGGGCTGATTGAAAAAAGCGTTTTCTTGTATTTGTATCTGTGCATCGCAAATGTCCCCCAGACATTCGCCATCCCACTTGCCTGTTTTGTCAGCGAGGGGAAGGTTCACGCGCTTTTCTATTTTATTCCCATCAGGAAATTGCGTGGTAATGAGCACCCACAGATTGCTATTGGGATAATACGTGGTGTGGCGCACGTTCACATAAATATTGTAAAGCTGCGCAGTGTCTTCAATTGTCACATTGAATGTCGGCTTGAAATCTAAATTCCAGATGTAAGAGGGAATGTCAATGTTCTCTTCGTAAACTCTTTTCGAATCGCAACTTGTAAGAAAGAATAAACAAGTTCCAATTATCAAAACACAAACACGTTGCAATGATTTTGTCATTGATGTTATGCTCTTTGTTCTTTTGAATTTTGATTATTGATTGTTCCCCTGCGGATTTTCTCCCTGCGGTTTGTTATTTGGATTCGGGTTATTGCCGCCCTGTGGTCGCGGACCTCTGTTCTGCCCTCCGCGTTGCTGTCCCCTATTATCTCTGCCGCGATTATCTCTGTTTCTGTTATCACCACCTCTGCGTTCACTGCCCCGATTGTCAGCCCTGCGGGGTTCACCTCCTCTGTTTTCTCCACCTCTGCGTTCACCGCCACGAGTATCAGCGCTGCGGTTTTCGCCTCCTCTGTTTTCACCACCTCTCAGTTCACCACCCCTGTTATCCTGACCTCTGTTTTGAGCTTGCCTGTTACCACCGTCTCTTCTGCCCCTGCTATTTTGATTGCGGTTTTTTCTTGCGGCTTTATCAAGCGTTTCTACTGAAATCTGACCAACTAAGTCAGCTTGTTGTTCAATTTCAACTTCGGGCGTCAGTTCAACTATAATTCCTAAATCTTCTGGCTTTTTTCCTTCTGCATTTAATGCAAGAATCTCTTTCACTTTATTTACAGGAACAGGATAAAATTTTGAATCTTCCTTGAACGTGTAAAACATCAGCCGCTTCAGAATATCTGTTTTCTGCAATCGCGCTTCGCCTTTCTCAGTATGAATCCTGTCGGCATTTTTGGGGAATTCTTCCAATGCTTCGATATACGTATCCAACTCATAATTCAAGCAGCATTTCAGGCGACCGCATTGCCCGGAAAGTTTATCAAGATTGATAGAAAGATTTTGATAGCGCGCAGCCGTTGTCGAAACTGATTTAAAGTCAGTAAGCCATGTAGAGCAACACAACTCGCGACCGCAATCACCAATGCCGCCAAGTCTTCCAGCCTCCTGCCGTGGACCGATTTGGCGCATTTCCACTTTCACTTTAAAATCATGCGCGTATATTTTTATTAATTCTCTAAAATCCACACGGTCTTCTGCGGTATAAAAAAAGGTGGCTTTCTTTTTATCCGTTTGAAACTCAATGTCGCTGATTTTCATGTTGAGCTTCATGCTGCGCGCAATGGCTCTTGCGCGAACCAGAATATCAGGCTCCATTGCGCGCACTTCTTTCAACGCTTCAATATCTTTTTCTGATGCTTTGCCGAGGATGTTCTTAATCTCTGTTTTATCTTTTACATTTTTCTTTCGCATCTGCGCTTTCACCAACTCGCCTGAAAGCGTCACCTCGCCCACATCAGCGCCCATTGAAGTTTCCACCACCACTACATCACCTGTTTCAATCAGGTGGTTGTGGTCGTTCTTGTAGAAAGCCTTGCGGCTACCGCCTTTGAAACTGATTTCATAATACCGGTAATCATCCGCGCCAAACGCGATGGGAATGTCAGCAAGCCAGTTGAACGTATTTTGCTTGTTGCAGGAACCCGTTTGGCAACTGCCATTATTTTTACAGCCTTTAGGCAAGCCGCTATTTGTAGAACAACTGTTGCAACCCATCGTGTCAAAAAATTAAATCATTCAGAAAATAAATACCGCAGAAGCGCGCGTGTCAAGTCAGGCTAAAATTACTTGATTCTGTTTTAACAGGCTTGCCGCTTTGAGCGTGAGACTCATCAGCAACATTTTGGGATGTGCATTGCGCTCCGCATGAAAGTGCGCTTCGTTGATTTGCTTGTAAAGCGCATCGAGCGTATTGTACCCCGCGCCTTGGATAAGCCGCAGGGCAAGTTCATTTTCGCTTTGCGTCAGCACCTGCGATTTTTTCTCGGTTGCCTGGATGAATAAGGCTTCCCTGAGAAAATGCAATGCGTATTTCAAAAAGCTTTTTTGATTTTCCCTGCCGATGGTTGCAAATTTTTCAATCCAACTGTAAATCTCCAGCGAGCGAGTTTGCTGACTCGGGAAACACAAGCCAAACCATTGCACGAATAACTCTGACAAGTCTCCCAGCGCGTGTTGCGCCTGTCGCGCAGCCTCCACATAGTTGCCATTGGAAAGCGTTGCCAAGCGATATGCTTCATCTTCGTTGAGTTCAAATTTTTCCTGCAAGACCGTTGCGAGCAAACCGTATTCAATGTGCGGAATCTTCGTGATTTGCATCCGTGAAAGAATCGTAGGTAGCACCAAATCTGAACTTTCAGCGACAAATAGAAACACAGTGCGGTCAGGCGGTTCCTCAAGCATTTTCAAGAGGGAGTTTCCTTCCTTTCCTAAATATTCGGGCAGCCAAAGAATCACCACCTTGTAGGGTGATTCAAACGCTTTCAGGCTCAACTTATGTAGAATATTGTGACATTCCTTAATCGGAATATTCGGCTGCTTGTTTTCCGCTTCAAAGCGCGTCATCCAAGTGAGCAAATCCAAATAAGGATTTTCAAGTACTGCCTCGCGCCAGTCTTTGATGAATTCATCGCACAACTCTTTCTTATCCACTTTCGGAAATGGAAAAGAGAAGTGAATGTCGGGGTGAATGAGTTTCTGTGCTTTGACACATGAAGGACATTTCCCGCAGGAATCCTCATCGCCCCGATTTTCGCAATTGAGATATTGGCTGAAAGCCAATGCCAAAGGCAATCCGCCATGTCCAAGCGGTGCAAGAAATAACTGCGCATGACTCACTTTTCCGTTTTTCGCTGAGTCAATCAGTCTTTGCCGCAGCTCACTTTGCCCGATAATGTTCTTGAAAAGCATTGCCTGTGAAATTACGAGATTTGCGCTCTGAAAGAAATACATTCACCGCAAAGACGCTAAGGCGCAAAGGAAAAGTCTGCGCGTTCTTTGCGCCTTTGCGGTTAAAAACAAAACCAATATGCGCCTCGCTGTTTTTCGTAAAGCCCGCTTCAATGCTGCTCACCGATTATTCAATCCCAAATGGGATTTTGAAAAGAATCAGGAAGTGTTTGGCTTATGCAACAACCCGAATTATCACGGACATAATTATGAGTTGATCGTGAAAGTGACAGGAGATATTGACACTGAAACAGGCTATGTGATTGACCTGAAAATCCTGAAAGACATTATTGAGGAACAAGTAACGCAGCGTTTCGACCATCAGAATTTAAATCTTGATGTTGTCGAGTTTAAAGAATTGATTCCCACCGTTGAGAATATTGCCGTTGTCATTTACAACCTGCTGCGTAATCGCTTAGACAAGAAATATGATTTGCAGGTGAAACTCTATGAAACCGAAAGGAATTTTGTGGAGTATCCGGTGTGAATTATTCCACCACTATTTTTTCTAAATAGCTCTTGCCGGAATTGCGCGCTTCCACAAAATAATATCCAGGCAGAATTGACTCTGTAAATTCTAATTCTTTTCCCGCATGCAGTTGTCCTTCCCAAATCGTTTTTCCTTCTACCGAAATCAATTTCACCTGCATTGTTTCAGTGCCACAGTCTGCCGCTGAAATTTTGAATGAACCGCTTGTGGGATTAGGTGAAAGCAAGATATTGCAATCGCCCATTTCAATTTTCGTAATAGACGATGCGGGGTCGCCCGTTACCTGAACAATTTCAATGTCGGCATGAGCAGGTGGTGACAGATGCAGCAGCGAAGCAGCAACGGCTTGCGTGATTTGGTGCATGAACGTAAAGTTGAGGGTGCCTATCGTGTCTGCCGGTCCATGATAGTAGGGGTTGCGTGTCTCAGCGCCATCGGAAAGGTGCAATGCTTTGTAGCCTGCATCCCAAAACGCAGCATGATCGCTTCTGCGTGAATCGGCAATTATTGTTCCGTTGCCGGGCACAGAAATATTACCAACTAACAAATCAGGAACATACTGCGTTGCCATGCTGTCAAAAAGAAAAAGCAACGAATTGGAATTTGTATTTGCCGTGCTGATGATAAAGTTTGCGCGAAAATCATTTGCAACAAGTTCGGCATACAAATCCGGGAAAATAATATCGAAACCCTGAGGCAGAGTTTGCGAAAACGGCTGGTTGCTGAAATAGCCAATCATATCCATATTAAACACGCCCGCAATTTTTTCATCAGGCTGAATGCCGCCCGGCACAAACGCTTCGCTGCCGAGCAAGCTCTGCTCTTCCAAATCAAAACCGATAAACTCTACTGCGCTTGTCAACTGAAGCGGTGCAAGCACACGCGCAATTTCCAAAATTCCTGCAAGAGCGCTGGCGTTATCATCTGCACCGGGGCTGTCGTCAACGGTGTCGTAATGCCCGTCAACGATATAGGTGCGCGTGTCATTCACTGCGCTGCTTTTTTTTCCGATAATATTTTCTCCTGTATAATTATTGTAAGGAAACTGATGAATGCGCGTTTCCAAATCATATTGCTGAAAACGCGCCAGCAGTGAGTCGCGCACTGCCTCCAAATGCGTTGCACCTGTTGTACGGTGGCGAATTCCTTCCAGTAGTTGCACATTTTGCTTCAGGCGGTTGCTGTCAATTTGCTCGATGATTTGCTGAATGGATATTCCGCTTGCGTGGTCATCAGCCGCAAGCTTGGCAATGAACGAGGGAAGCATGAGCGAAAGCGAATCAGGATAATACCACACAATGCGCTTGCCTGTTCCCGGTGTTACAGGAAAACCAACATCGCCCGTTGCATTGGATGTGTTGTACGGAAAATAAAGTCCGCCATTTGTGGAAGCGTTCAAGAAAATTTCAAGTGAATCATTTTCTGCATCGCTCACATCATACGTTACAGTAAGCTTATGCAGAATGGTGTCTGCAAGCGCAGTGATGTTGGAGAGAACGGGGGGAGAGTTTTGGGCTTGGATAGAAATACAAAAAACAAGTTGAGACAAAACGAACAAACAAATATTTCTCATATTATGGAGTTGCACTTAATAGCTGCCGTCAGGTTCAATATACTCTGGGCTGGTATTTTTTGAAATATACAATAGCTCCAAGTTAGATGCATCATAGTAAGCGGAACAATACATCCCTTCCATAAATTCAGTTATTTCTCCTTGTTGATTGCGTTCAATATAATCAGATGTTCTAAACCAAATCTCATAGACGTTTTTTTAGTGCCGTCCCTAAGTTCCCTTTCCTCTTTATCATCACACATAACAGGTATAGTTTCATCCAAACTGATTACGTGCTTCTCAACAATCCAGTTTTTTAGCTTTTCAACTACTTTTTCTTTGTTTTTGTCCACTGTCACATTGGCGAATTACTACATCACACCACTTTCTCAATAACAATTGCGCTTGCCCCACCGCCACCGTTGCAAATGCCTGCGCAGCCAATCTTTCCGCCCTTTTTGTTTAAAGCGGAAATCAGCGCCATGGTGATGCGTGTGCCGCTCATGCCTACAGGATGTCCCAATGCAACAGCGCCACCAAATACATTTACCTTATCGGGATTCAAGTCCATCTCTTTGATGTTTGCCAGCGCAACAACAGCGAAGGCTTCGTTGATTTCAAAGAAGTCAACATCAGAAATTTTCAATCCTGCTTTTTGCAACGCTTTAGGCATTGCCTTCGATGGCGTGGTAGTAAACATTTCCGGCTCTTGCGCAGCATCGGCATAGGAAAGAATTTTAGCCAGCGGCTTGATGCCGAGTTCTTTTACTTTCTCACCGCTCATCAGCACGACAGCCGCTGCGCCATCATTAATTTTTGAAGCATTCGCGGCAGTGATAGTTCCGGCTTTGTCGAATGCAGGTTTGATTGTCGGGATTTTATCGGGGGAAAACTTTTTGTATTCTTCATCTTCACTCACCACCACCGCGCCTTTCTTCCCTGCTATTTCAACGCCCACCAATTCATCATTGAACGCGCCCTCCTGATAGGCTTTTGCAGCGCGTTGATAGGATTGTATTGCATAGGCATCCTGCTCTTCGCGCGTGAAGGAATATTTTTTCGCGCACACTTCACCGGCATTGCCCATCATGTAGCCTTTGTAAGGGTCTTGCAGCGCATCGCGCACAATGGCATCGAGAAACACACCGTTGCCATAGCCGAATCCGTAGCGCGCTTTGTCAACCATGTAAGGCGCGCGCGACATGCTCTCCATGCCGCCTGCGAGCACCACGTCATTATCACCGGTCAATATACTTTGCGCTGCGAACATAATCGCCTTCATGCCGGATGCGCACACTTTATTAATTGTAGTAGTAGGAATTTGCGGGGAAAGCCCCGCAGCAAGAATCGCCTGCGTGGTGGGCGCTTGCCCGAGATTGGCGCTAATCACATTGCCCATGAATACTTCATCAATCTGTTCGGATTTCAATCCGGCACGTTGCACTGCATTCTTAATTGCAATTGCGCCAAGCTCAATTGCCGTGAGTGAAGAGAGCGCTCCGCCAAAACATCCGACAGGCGTACGCGCCATGGAAACGAGATAGACTTCTTTCATGCTGTTGATTTAAGGGAATTAGATTTATTTTAAAACGAAATTTTTAAAGCGGCACAAAGTTAAGTTATTGCATCTGTTTCAATGCGTCTTCAACTGTCGTCACCGGCAGTTTGCAGGTTTTGTTGCGGCACACGTAAATCATCGTTTTGCCTTCGGCAAGTTTATTCTCTAATAAAGGAAGCGCGCCTTCGGATTTTCCGCCAAGGAATAACGCATTCGGGAGAAAATGCTCGTCAAACTGCTTTCTGATTGCATCGCAAGCATTCCCAACGATTGCGATTTCATACGGCTGCTCTGCAAGCAGGCAAGCAAGTGAAGCCCAGTTTGCATAGAAAGAAGGATGCTTTAACACGTCTGCTTTCACATTGCTGAATAACTGTGCCGCCATCAGCGCATATTCTTCTTTGTAGAAAAGCTCGCCCAGCACAAAGAGATTTTTCGCCATCACTGAATTAGAGCCAGCAATCACATTGTCGCTCAGTTCCATTTTGCGGGCAATTAAATCTTCGTGCAAATCAGAAGTGTAGTAAAACATGCCGCTCTGTTTATCAAGAAAATGCTGAAGGACATAATCCGTCCAGCGATTGGCGTGTGTCAGCCACTGTTCATCGAAGGTCGCTTCATAGAGTGCAATGAATGCCTCAATCGTTAATGCGTAATCATCCAAAAACGCATCAATGGTTGCTTTGCCGTTTTTGTAATTGCGGAAAAGTTTATCACTATTTGAAGCTTTAGTAAGAATAAAATTTGCGTTTGCAATCGCCTTCTTTAGAAACGCTTCTTCACCAAATGCGCGGTATGCGTCCGCATAACCCTTTAGCATCAACGCATTCCATGCTGTAAGGATTTTATCATCCAGCGCAGGGCGAATGCGCTTTTCTCTTTCTGCTAAAACTATTTTCTTCAGGCTGTCAATGCGCGTATTCAATTCTTCCATTGAAAGCTTCTTCTTCTCCGCAATTTTTTGCGGCTCCGTTTGAATGCGCAGCACGTTTGTTTCTTCCCAATTTCCATGTTCGCTCACGTCATAATAATCCATGAACAATTGCGCATCATTGCCAAGCAGTTTTTTTATTTCATCGGCTTTCCAGACATAAAACTTTCCTTCCTCGCCTTCACTGTCGGCATCAAGCGAAGAATAAAATCCGTTTTCAGGTGAAGTCATTTCGCGCTCCACCCACGCCAACGTTTCATACACTGCTTTTTTATACAAAGGCTTTTTCGTGAGTTGATAAGCATGGGAGTACAAGCTAACAAGTTGCCCATTGTCATACAGCATTTTTTCAAAATGCGGCACATGCCAGTCGCCATCCACAGAATAGCGCGCAAAGCCACCACCTGCATGGTCGTAAATGCCGCCCTGCGCGATGTTATCCAACGTGACTTCAACTGCCTTGAGCGCGTCATCTTCGCCCGTGAGGTGATGATACAACAACAGAAATTCATAATTCACAGGCATCGGAAATTTAGGCGCACCTGCGCGTCCACCTTTTTTAAAATCTTGTGTGATAATTAAATGTTGGAACGCGGTGTCTGCATCTTTGCGCGTTACTGCTTGCTCCGCAACTTTTTCCGTGATTACTTCATAGCTTTTAATTCCTTCGCTGAGTTGCTGCGCATATTGCTCTGCCTTAACCGGATCATTTCTGTAATAATCATTCACTTGTTGCAATACGCTAATCCAATTTTGCTTTGGAAAATACGTACCAGCATAAATCGGGCGACCGTCCGGCAACGCAATCGCATTAAGGGGCCAGCCGCCACTGCCGGAAATCATCTGGCATGCATGCATGTAGATTTGGTCAATATCCGGGCGTTCTTCGCGGTCAACTTTTATCGCGACAAATTTTTCATTCATCACTTTGGCAACTGCCGTGTCTTCAAATGATTCATGCTCCATCACATGGCACCAATGGCAAGCTGCGTAGCCGATGCTGATGATGAGCAACTTATTTTCTTTCTTTGCCTTCTCCAGCGCCTCCTTTCCCCACGGATGCCAATCAACCGGATTGTGCGCATGTTGCAATAAATAAGGACTGCTTTCGTGAATAAGGTGATTGGTGTAGGCGTGTTGTTGCATGGGTTTGTTGGCTTGCGAACAGGAGTTGAAGGCTTGCGTTAAAAAAAGTGAAAAAATTGCGACTGAAAAATAATTCTGCACAGGATTAGTTCTTCACGAAATTAAGTTCCGGATTTCGTATCGTATGCAAAAGTACGTCTGCTTGCATCTTAATCATTAACCTAAAAAAAACTGCCCATGCTCAACACAAGATTTCTCCTTCAATCCCTCTTGCTTGCAACATTTCTTTTTGGCTGCTCAAACAAGCATGAAAAAGCTAAAATGCAGCATGTTTTTGAGCCTGCTGCTCTTGACGAAACAGCTTCAAGCGCCCCGCCAGCCATTGACTTTGAAAACGGAACATTCACCTCTAATCTCTATGATGCAAACGGAGAGGGTGAATACAAACAGGCAGCGTTTGACGCGATTTCCTCCTCATCCGCTGTTGAAAATAAAAAAGATACAACAAGAAAATTCATACGAACTGCTGATATAAAATTCAGAGTGAAAGATATCGCTAAAGCAACTTACGCTCTGGAAGATATTGCAGCGCGATTTGATGGTTTTGTAACGTACACGAATTTATCCAGCAATATCACGAGACAAACAGTGATACCAATTAGCGCTGACTCCTCGCTTGAAACCATTTATTATGTAGCGCAAAACACGATGACGCTTCGTGTGCCGAACATAAAGCTCGACAGCACACTGAGAGCGCTCGTTCCGGTGATTGATTATTTAGACCATCGCAGTATCAAGGCGGATGATGTGCAGTTTCAACTATTGGAAAATAAATTTAAACAAGGGCGTTCTGCCATATATCAGGAACGTGTTTCAAAAGCAGTTGACGACAAGGGAAAGAAACTTCAGGAAACTACAAATGCTGAAGATAAAATTCTGAGCAAGCAGGAGCAGGCGGATGAGGCGTTGATTTCCAATCTTAGATTAAAGGATAAAATCGCTTATAGCACGATTCAACTTTTCATTTATCAGCGCGAAGTATTCAGGCGCGAGTTGATTGCAAATGATAAAAATATTGAAGCGTATGATTCCAATTTTTTTGCGAAAGTGGCAGAGGCATTCAAATTCGGCTGGAAAATTCTGGAAGGTATCTTCCTTTTTCTTGCAAAGAGTTGGGGAGTTATTTTATCTATAGCGACCGTGATTGCGTTAGTCAGAATCGTTTTCTTCAAGCGAAGAAACAATGCAGAGTTTTAAATCTTAGAACTTTTCAAAGAATTTCTAAAAACAAAAAACCTCCGAAGTTTTCACTCCGGAGGTTCTCTTATTCTTTTCTTATGAAAGTTATTTCAACTCAAACTTTTGCTGCCCGAGTTCATGTCCATCCTGGTAAAAGATAGCGGTATAATCACCGGAACCAAAGCCCTGCGTTTGCTCCCAATAGGTGCAAATATTCTGTTTTTGATTGCTATACTCAAAACTCTTTGCAAGCGTATATTGCTTTTCTTCACCCGTATCAGTTGTAAAAGAACCTGAGCCTGATGAGGTAACCCAAATAGTAGCACCTTGCGGATTCAGGAGGCGAATCAACATCGTTTTTGTTCCCGGTTCGGCTACAACATTTTCAGGAACATCAAAGCAGATTTTCAGTTTCGTTGATTTTTTTGCTTTTGAGGTAGGCACTTCGCGGTCGTTTGATTTCATGAATACGCCAGTACCCACAATATTTTCGGGCTTTAGCAATGAACCGATTTCTACTTTTCTTGCAAGAAAATCTTTTTCAGTCAACAACTGTTGATTTTGATTTTTTTGCACCTGCAATCCGGTATTCAGCGAGTCACTGAGCTTTGTGAGGAACTGTACTTGCGTGCTGAGCGAATCAATTCTTCCGAGGAAGAGTTTGTTTTCCTCCTGCAACTTCTTCACGTTATTGCGTGCTTCATCTAATTGTCTGCGTGTATAGTTTCCTTCTTTCTTCAACTTTTCCAACTGACCGATTGCTTCTTCCAATTCCTTTTGTCTTGAAGCCATAAGGCTGTCCAACTCCGCGTTCCTTCCCTGCAACGAAGTGATGCGCACTGAGTTTGCCGTCAGGGAATCCTTCGCGATAGTAAGCAATGAATCCAGCGTATTTTTTTCTTCGGTTGTTTTCACCAACTCCTTTTTTGTTGTCCAATGTTGGTAAGCAAAAAAGGCGTTTAATGCAATCAAAAGAAGGATGAGAACAATGTAGAAGGTTTTTTTATTCTCCTGAGTTTGAGCCATTTGAAATTATTTTTATGATTGTTAAAAGTGCCCCAAAGCTACCATATCTTTACGTATATTTCGTAAGGAGAAAAACATGGAATTAACATCTGCCTCGTGGAATACTCGCTATTTGCAAAAGGAAACCGGATGGGACATCGGTGAAATATCCACTCCGCTAAAAACATATTTTGACCAACTGACTGACAAGCTGCTGAAGATATTAATTCCCGGCAGCGGCAATGGCTATGAGGCGGAATATCTTTTCAGAAATGGGTTTGAAAATGTTTTTTTGATTGACTGGGCAATCAGCCCCTTGCATCATTTTCATCACCGCGTGAAAGATTTTCCGGTGAAGCATTTGATTCATCAGGACTTCTTTGAACACAAAGAGCAATACGACATTATCATTGAGCAAACATTCTTTTGCGCCATAGATACAAAACTGCGTTCCGCGTATGCAAAACATGCGCACGAACTGCTGAAGGATGGCGGCAAACTCGTGGGGTTATTGTTTGATGATAAATTAAATGGCGATAAACCTCCTTTTGGCGGAAATAAGGAAGAGTATCTCCAATATTTTTCACCTTACTTTACTATCAAGTATTTTGAACGCTGTTCTAACTCCATCGAGCCGCGCAAAGAACGCGAGTTGTTTATCAATCTTGTAAAAAAGCAAACGGATGCTTGAAAATCTCAATTTAGAAAACCTGCTGGTATTCGACATTGAAACCGTGCCGCAAACTGATGACTTCAATAATTTGCCTGACCATTTCAAGCAAATGTGGGAGCATAAAGTGCGCAAACTGATGAAAGAAGAAGATGTGCTTGCCGAAAATTATTACGGGCGCGCAGGCATCTACGCTGAGTTTGGAAAAGTGGTGTGCATCTCTGCCGGCTACTTCAAAAAAGAAAACGGGGCGCTGAAGTTTCGCGTGAAATCATTTGCACACGATGATGAAGCAGAAGTGTTGCTTGGATTTAAACATCTGTTGGAAAAACATTTCAATGATGCGCAACATGCTTTGTGCGGACACAACATCAGGGAATTTGATGTGCCTTACCTCTGCCGCAGAATGCTGATAAACGGAATCCCGCTGCCTGCCGTACTTGACCTTTCAGGTAAAAAGCCGTGGGAAGTGCAGCATATTGACACGATGCAACTCTGGAAATTTGGCGACATTAAAAGCTATACTTCGCTCAAACTACTCGCGGGTATTTTCAACATTGCCACTCCGAAAGATGATATTGATGGCAGCGATGTAGGAAGGGTGTATTGGAAAGAAAAAAACCTTCTGCGCATTGCCACCTACTGTCAGAAAGATGTTGTCACTGTTGCGCAGTTGGTGCTTCGCTTCAAAGGGTTGCCGCTGTTGAAGGAAGAAGACATCACGATTAATGGCGGGATGCTTACCTCGTAATCTGTATTCTATTTTACTGCGCAATCCATCCCCCATCCACCGCCATCGCATTGCCGGTGACGAATGAAGCCGCATCAGAACATAAAAACAGCACAGCATTTGCCACTTCTTCCGGCTCGCCCATGCGCCCGATTGGCTCCATGTTGATGAACTGCTGTTCGGCTTCTTTCTTTTTACCTGTGAATCGGTCAATCATCGGTGTTTTAATCACACCGGGGCAAACGGCATTCACGCGCACACCTGCTTTAGCATATTCAAGGGCGGCAGTTTTTGTGATGCCCACTACGCCATGCTTAGTTGCCACATAAGCAGTCAAACCCTGAAAACCTACTATTCCAGCGATGGATGCGCAATTCACAATCGCGCCTTTGCCTTGCTTGAGCATATGCGGAATTTCATATTTCATGCACAGCCATATTCCCTTGAGGTTGATGCCAATGGTCTTGTCCCAATTCTCCTCCGTACATTCATGCGTGGGAGCAGGCGCGCCTTCAATGCCTGCATTATTAAATGCAAAGTCGAGCCTGCCGTATGTTTTCACTGTTTTCTCCACCATCGCCTGCACATCGGCAGATTTTGAAACATCGCATTTAATAAAGATGGCTTCTCCGCCTGCGGCTTTTATCGCGTTGACTGTTTCAGTATCTTCCACCACATCCACAACGGCAACTTTTGCGCCCCCCTGCGCGAAGGCGATACTCGCTGCCCGCCCGATTCCAAAGGAACCGCCCGTTACGATGGCGACTTTGTTTTCAAATATTTTTTCCATGCTTTTTATTTGTGCTATTTTTTTTCCATGCACTTTATTCTGATAATCTCCGATTGCATACAATCAGACATCAAAATACCTACTCCCACATTTTCATACTTAATGCAAACCCGTATGCTATCCTTTTGAAACTCCTGCGGGATGTCGTGCTTTAATACACGTTGTATCCCGCTCTCGTCAAAATTCACATAGCCTTTTATCTCCTTGCAATCGGGCAGATAAAAAAGCGTTGCCGTTTCACATTTCTTACCGCAGTTGCTACAGATTTTTGCTGTGGAGCAACTGCTCAACAATGCTGCCACTGCCACGCTGCCAACCAAAATAATGCGCTTCATGCTGCTTACTTAATATGCTCCACTAAACGGAATACCAGCATCTTCAAGGTGCGCACATCATTATCAATCTGGCTCGTTTTTGCCTTCAACTGCTTATGCTGCGCACGGTAGGATGCATCGCTGCCGCTCTTGGATGTAAGCAATTCTGCAAGGTTCTTTTCATGCGTTGTTACTTCCCGCTCCAACTCGGTGACAATCGCTGTGCAGAGTTTATTCATATTCTCATAAATATGTTGTCGCTGCGGCTCTTTATCCAACTCAAACGCTTTTGAATTGAGCAACTTCATAAAAAAGTCAAGTTCGCTTTTCAGGAACTTGAGTTCACTGAGCCATTCTTTACTTTCAACATGCAATACATCTAATCCTGCTTCGAGCAGGTAAGTTATTTTTGGGCTTGTAAGTGTTTCCATAAAATGATTGTTTTTATTTTTCACAACAAAGAACAACCCATTTGTTTCGGCAAACAATGATTTATATCAGCATTCCATTTTATTTTGTACCCCCTATTTTAGAAGTAAATTCCTGCCATGCTTAACACTGAAAAAATCAAAACCAGCGCGGAAGCCTTAAATGTGGTTCAGTCAGGCAATCGTGTTTTCGTGCAAGGCAGCGCTGCTACTCCGCACCATCTGCTGCGGGCGTTGGAAGCGCGAGCGGACGAATTGAAAAATGTGGAGCTGGTGAATATCAGCATGTTGGGCGAAATCGGCATTACAAAGCCGCAGTATGCTGACAGTTTTTATTTCAATTCGCTATTCGTTTCAGCACCCGTGCGCAAAAATATCAATCATGGCAACGGAGACTATGTGCCGGTGTTTCTCAGCGAGATTTATCAATTATTTGAGCGAAACATTCTGCCGCTTGATGTAGCCCTCGTGCATGTTTCCCCGCCTGACAAGCACGGCTTCTGCTCCTTAGGATTATCCGTTGACATTACCCGCGCAGCCGTAAAAAATGCCTTATACATTATCGCGCAGGTGAACCCTCAAATGCCGCGCACACATGGTGACGGACTGTTGCATATCCGTGAAATTAACGCGCTGGTGGAAGTGAACGAACCGCTTCCCGAAGTGCATTATGACAATGAAGATACCCAAGTTGAGCACACTATCGGAAAACACTGTGCCTCGCTCATTGAAGACCGCTCTACGTTGCAAATGGGCATTGGCGCGATTCCCGATGCGGTGCTCGACTGTCTTGCAAACCACAAAGACCTTGGCGTGCATACCGAGATGTTTTCTGACGGGGTGATGAATCTTGTTGAAAAAGGCGTTCTCACCAACCGCTATAAAAAAAAGCATAAGGGAAAAATTGCAACGAGTTTTGCTATCGGCTCGCGCAACCTTTATGACTATGTTGACGACAACCCGCAATTTGTATTCCTTGAGGCAAGCTATGTGAATGACGGCAATGTGATTCGTGCAAACCCGCGCGTGGCGGCAATAAACAGCGCTCTTGAAATTGACATCACGGGGCAAGTATGCGCTGATTCTATCGGCACGTTTCAATATTCAGGCGTAGGCGGGCAAATGGATTTCATGCGCGGAGCCGCATTGTCAGAAGGCGGCAAGCCGATTATCGCAATGCAATCTGCTACAAAAAAAGGAGAGTCGAAAATTGTTCCCGTGCTGAAAACGGGCGCGAGCGTAGCTACATCACGCGCGCACATGCACTATGTGGTTACTGAATATGGTATCGCAAATTTGTTTGGAAAAAATCTGCATCAACGCGCTTATGAGTTGCTGCGCATCGCGCATCCCAATCATCAGGAAGCGCTCGAACGCGCCATTATTGAGCGCTTTGGAAGGAAATACGTTCAGGTTTAAAACGGATTACTTTTTCAGTTTCGTCTCGGCTTGGCTGATATTCTCAATTCCCTTCAGCAATGCATCAGGATTAAACGAGATGCTGTCAATGCCGCACTCCACGAGAAACTGCGCGTATTCGGGATAGTCGCTGGGCGCTTGTCCGCACAAGCCGATTTTAATGCCTGCTGTTTTTGCCTTTTCAATCGCCATGCGAATCAACTGCATCACTGCGGGGTCAAAAGGACTGAAGATGTCGCTGAGTAGTTCCGAGTCGCGGTCAGCGCCAAGTGTGAGTTGCGTGAGATCGTTGCTGCCGATGGAGAATCCGTCAAAATGTTTTGCAAATTCTTCTGCGAGCAGCGCGTTGCTGGGAATCTCAACCATGATGTATAATTCCAATCCGTTTTTGCCGCGCTCAAGCCCGTTTTGTTTCATGATTTCAACAACCTTCTCGCCTTCATTTACCGTACGGCAAAAAGGAATCATCAGCTTCACGTTGGTGAATCCCATTTGCTCGCGCACCATTTTCATGGCGGCACATTCCAACTCAAATCCCTCGCGGTACAGCGGATGATAATAGCGCGATGCGCCCCGGAAGCCAATCATGGGGTTTTCTTCTTTCGGCTCGAATTGCTTTCCGCCAATCAGGTTCGCATATTCATTTGATTTGAAATCGCTCATGCGCACAATCACATCTTTTGGATAAAAGGCGGCAGCGATTTGCGCAGTGGATTCCGCTAAACGGTGAATGAAAAAATCTCTTTTGTTTTTATACTGCTTCGTGCGCTCTTCGATAAGCGCTTTTGCTTTTGCATCGGTGAGTTGTTCAAAATGCTGTAACGCCATGGGGTGAATACCAATGGAATTGTTAATGATAAACTCCATGCGCATCAGCCCGACACCGTCATTGGGCAGCAACGAATATTTAAATGCCTGCTCGGGATGTCCGAGGATGAACATCACTTTTGTCTGTGGCATCTCTACGTGGCTGATATCCGTAGTCTTTTCATCCCACTCTAATTTTCCTTCATAGACGAAACCCGTGTCGCTCTCCGCAGTGGAAACGGTAATCAGTTGCCCGTCAGTGATGGTTTGTGTTGCATCGCCTGTTCCAACAATAGCGATAGCGCCCTGCTCGCGCGCAACAATTGCTGCGTGTGATGTTCTGCCGCCCTGATTGGTGATGATGGCTGCGGCTTTCTTTAGCACGGGGTCCCAGTCGGGGTCGGTGCGCCCCGTCACGAGGATTTCATTCTGTTGTAATTTGTCAATGTCCGCAGGCGAATGGAGGATACGCGCATAGCCGCTCGTAATTCTGCTTCCCAAGCCGATGCCTTTGCATAAAACTTTCCCCTTGCTCTTTAATTTGTATTGCGTGAAGCGATGTGTTTTAGTGCGCTGGCTGTGTACAGTTTCCGGTCGCGCCTGCACAATGAACAACTCCCCGCTCACTCCATCTTTCGCCCACTCGATGTCCATGTGCCTGCCATAATGTTGCTCAATGATTATTGCCCACTGCGCCAGCTTAACTATTTCTGCATCACTAAGGATAAACTGCTCCTGCTTTTCTTTTGGCGTTTGAATATTGAGTGTTGAGTTTACATTACCTGCTTCAGCATAAATCATTGTCTTTTCCTTGCTGCCCAACTTGCGCGAAATAATAGGATTGCTCACCTTGCCTGTAAACGGCTTGAACACGAGAAACTCATCGGTGTTCACAGCGCCCTGCACGACATTTTCACCCAAGCCCCACGCTCCGGAAATGAGCACGGTATTTTCAAATCCAGAATCAGGATCAAGCGTGAACATAACGCCTGAACATGCTTTGTCAGAGCGAACCATCAATTGTACGCCAACAGATAAAGCGACTTTCATGTGCTCAAAGCCGTTGTCAACGCGGTACTTAATCGCTCGGTCTGTGAAGAGCGAAGCAAAGCAGCGCTGGCAGGCGTGTATTAAATTTTCATTGCCTTGAATATTAAGATAGGATTCCTGCTGACCTGCAAAACTCGCGGTGGGCAAGTCTTCTGCCGTTGCGCTGCTGCGCACGGCAAGCGAAATGTTTTTTCCGTACTCCTTCACCAAGCCTTGAAGACCTGTGCGGATTGCTGTTTTAAATTCATCGGGCATTTCTGCTTTCAGCATCATCGAGCGACAGCGTTCGCCAATTACATTCAGATTGGAGAAGTTTTTTGTATCCAACTCTTCAAGCGCTGCGCCAAGCGACTTGCGCAAATTGTTTTTATCAAGGAAATCCCAATACGCATCGGCAAGAGTTGCAAATCCATCCGGCACAAGAATGCCCTGTTTTGAAAGATTGCGATACATCTCGCCAAGCGAGGCGTTCTTGCCGCCTACGAGCGCGACATCATCAATTCCGATTTCACGGAAGGGTTTGGTATAGTTTGTCATGGCAAATTTTCAAATGCACAATGTTAACTCAGTATGCGCGGAAAGAGGATGATAATCATCATCACCCTCACAGGCGTAACGTCACGCTCCCATAAAGTGAAAGTCCATCGGAAGGAATAATGCCCGGACCGGGATAGCCGTCAGCCCTGCGCGTGAAGTATTTGTTGTTGGTGAAATTATTGATGCCTGTAGAAATTGTAAACCATTTTTTAAATTGATACTCTGCGGAAAAATCCATCACGTAGTAGGAGGGGATGATGCCATTCACCGCGTTGGGCGTGTATTCGGCATTCGTGGCATCGGTGTAATGTTCCTGTGTGTAAGAAACTTGCAGTGAAGTTTTAAAATCTTTTAAACGATAAGTAAGCCCGCTTCTGAAAATTACAGGCGGCACAAGTTCTACCTGCTTGCCGTCAAACGCAGATTCCTCAGAGGCGACATATTCGCCATTCTGAATCGTGAGATTGGAAAAAAGAGAAAGCCCTTGTTCAGATTTCTCATTGCATAGTTTGATGAAATCAATCTCAAAAAAAGTTTCGAGTCCGTAATTACGCGCATCGGCAACATTGGTGCGCTCGCGATAAATATTAAACAAAATGCTGTCAACGCCAAGCACGTAGCCGATTTTGTCATTGTAATAAATCAGATAAGCGCTCACATCATAGTGCAGCCAGTTTTTATGCGCACCCCGCAAGCCGATGTCCGTTGTAAATCCTTTTTCATCTTTCAGCGCAGCGTCCACTCTGAAATTAGGATTCACGATGCGCAAGTCGTTGAAGTTGATGGCGCGATAGTTCTGCGAAAAGTTTGCATACAGTTCCATCTGCCTGTTGTGCTTGTAGCTTATGCCCACTCCGCCCAACACGAAAGTGCGCTGACTTTCCTGCTTGTCATCAAAAGTCTGGCGTGAGATTTCATTTCCCGCAAGGTCAGTGTTCACTTCCACATAAAATCCATCGGAGCGCGTATCAATATATTCAAAGCGCAAGCCGGGCGTGATGCTGAGTTTCTCCGTGATGGCGAAAATATTTTCAGCAAACAGCGCGACATTAAAACTTGGGAATGTATGTTCATTCAAAATATTTTCTTCACCGGGCAGGAATTCAAAATCGGCATCGTAGCCGTCATTAGCAAAGCCTTGCGTGTTGTGTGTTTTGCCCTGATAGATTCTTGCGCCTGCGAGAAACGCAGAAGAATTTTCACGCAGTTGATAGCGATGCAACAGGCGCAACTCCGTTCCCCAGTTGCGGAATTCCGTTGCAATCAAATCACGCTCTTCGAGCGGGTCAGTGCGATTGATAGAGCCGAGAAATCCAAGCGCGTTGCGCTCTGCAATCAATGCGAATGTTTTCAAATCCAATTTTGTGCGCGGACTAATCTCATATTGCACAAGCAGCGCGGGAACATTCCATTTCACTTCAAACCAATTCCTGTCGCGGATAGATTGCCGCGCATCCTGCTCAAATAAAACATCCGTCAATCCGCCCGCTTGTTGCTGCAAGTAATGCGCGAGCGTGTATTCCACGCCAATGCGTACTTTTTGATGTACGCGGTAGAGCAGGTTCGCATGAGCGGTGTGCGCGTGAAAGCCGCTGTTGTCTCGCCAGCCGTTGCCGCGCTTATATTGATAAAATGCATAGTAGCTGAAATTGTTTTTTGTGCCGCCAATACTGTTGAACGTATTGAAGAATCCAAAACTGCCGCCCGTGTTGCGTGATTCAAAAGAAAACACGTTGTCTTCAGGCGCTTGCTTCAAACGAAAATTCAACATACCGCCAAACTGTGTTCCGTATTGTAATGATGCAGCGCCACGCACTACTTCAATCCTGTCAAGCGCTTCGGCAGGGGGTGTGTAATAACTTTCGGGATAGCCGAGCGCATCTGCGCTGATGTCATAGCCGTTTTGCCGCGCGGTGAAATTGCTCGTGCGGTTGGGACTCATTCCGCGTCCGCCAATGCCGAGTTGTATTCCCGCGCCATCGCTTTCCCACACATTCAGCCCTGCAATTTTTGAATACACCTGTCGGCTGTTATTCGTTGCAAGATTTGCGCTCACTTCATCAAGCCGAATCACTTCCGTTTTCTTGCCCGCGTAAATTGCCGTGCCTTCAATGCTTTTCAGCCACGTTGCTTCACCTCCATTTTCTTCTTTTCCGCTCACAGTAACTTCCTTCAGCGTTTTTACTGCTGAGTCCATTTCAAAATTCAGTTGCATGTTCTTGATGCCGATTTCAATTTCTCTTGAAATAGGTTTCATACCGATATGCGTAACCGTGATGGTGAATTTGCTCACCGGCTTCACATTTTCCATTTTGAATTTGCCGTTGCGGTCGGTGATGGAGTTGTGAGATGTTTGCTGCAAAGCAACACTCACGCCTTGTAGCGGCTCACCACTTTCTTTTTCAGTAACGTAGCCGGAGATGGAGGGGTATTGAGCGAAAGCCGGTAAGTAAAATACAGAAACCACAAAGAGCACGAAGGTTTTCACAAAGGGCGCAAAGTTTTTTCTTAGTGCTCGTTGCGTTGTACTCGCTTTGTACCCTTTGTAGTTAAAATTTTTCTTCACGGTTTAATGCAAGTTCACGCTGACTTTCTTCAAAAGGCAAAACCCAATCTTTATGTCTGAAACTTTCCTGCTGCGCAACCAAATTCACTTGCGGGTCAATGAACAATCTGCTGCCACGTCCGTTCAGCGATACATAACTCTCCACGCGCACTTCCGGATTTTCAATTCCTTGTTGTTTGTAAATTGTTTCGAGTTCATGCGCGAATTGCAAAAGCATATCCGGCTGCGTTGACATCATTTTCTCCTGGTGCTTCGTGAGATATTCCGAAGGACTTACTTCATCTGTGCCGCCTGTTTTCGGGTCGGTGACATAGAAAAAACAAGTGCCTGCTTTTTCCATCAGCATCACGCGCCACGAGAAACGGTAGCCTTCTTCTGTCCAGAATAAATTGTCGGGGTAAAGCGCGTAGCGGAAAGGGAGAAGGAGTTGGATAAGGAAGTGAATCGCAAGTACAGTTATCAATGCGTAGCCGTGCGTAGCTGTCACCCTGAGCGGAGTCGAAGGGTGGCGTGTGCCTGCGCCTTGCTTCGATAAACTCAGCATGACAGCTGTGCGCTTGAAAGCACTTTTAATATTGTTAAGAATCTTTTCATGCACTTCAGCCCGAAAGAAAATCAGCGTGAGCAAAATCATAATATAGGGGAACATGCCGATTTGAAACAACATACCGGTCATTAAATGAAAGCCGATGACAAGCGAATAGGCAAACCCTCTTGTTCTTCGGAAGACAAGCAAAAATGGAATCGAAATATCATAGAACGCGCCAAGCCAACTGAACGCATACGCCACCCACACATATTCAAACAGCCATCCAATAACCGGAAGATTGGATTTTGACGGCAGCCAAATTTTCATTGGCTGTGCGTTTACAAGCCAATCATAATTCAACTTTGCAATGCCCGCATAGAAATACACGATGCCAAGTTGCAATTGCAAAATGAAAATCATCCAACCCGGAATGTGTGTGAGTTCAAGTTTTGGATTGCGCAGCACATCAAGAGAAAAACTGCGATGAGCCGGGACGAGTGTCAGCAGAAAACTTACGATGCTGATGAAGTAATAATGATTAAGGTAATTGGTTTTGTCAATCAGTTCAATGTAAGTGAACGTGAGAAAAAACAACACGCTGAAGATTCTGTAAAAACAGCCGAGCATCACCATCAATGCAGAAAGCCCCATCAGCGCAAAGAGTAAATACATGCCTGTTACTCCAAACGGCTTCACCCAATCAAATCCATAATAAGTGAAAAAGAAAGTCGGCTCGAGGTACTGCGTTTCAATCCAGCCGTTGGCTGCAAAACGGATTACGCTGAACAGCATTACTGCGCCAAACAAAATGCGGAAGATGACGAGTGGAGTGATGGAGGTTTGTTCAGTCAGAAATGTCCCTAATCTTCCATAACTCATCCCCCTGCATACGCTCCATGCAGACGCGCTTCCCCTTTGAATACGCGCAAAGGCATCACTCAAGGAGGACCTTTCGAACTCTCTATTATCTAAAACTTTAAACTTCAAACCTTAAACTTTAAACTGTTAATCTCCATCCGAATCCTGATAAGTAATCAAAACCCCCATTGCGGATGGCATATCATTTTTAATCAGCACCATGGCTTTTTGAATTTCGATGTACGCTACATTCACAACAGTCGTATTATTCGCAACAGCATCAGATAGCGGATTCGGAACCAATTCGGTTTTAGCAATCGCCAAATCAAATTGCGTGAGGATAGTATCAGACAAAGGTTGTCCATTGTGTTCAGCACCTAACTCATCCAGATATGTTTTCAAACTCAAACCCTGCACAGTTCCATTAATTGGCTCTGCAATAAACACGCGCCTGATGTTTTGCAAATTCAACACGGCAAGTTCCACCGAGATGCCGCTGTAATACGCTTCCGTTTTTTTTGGCAACGGAATCTCCAATGACTTTTTTCCAAGTGGAATTCCGATGCGTGGATTCTTAGTCAACTCCCACGTATAGCTAAATTCATTCACCAGATAACTTGTCGAGCTGCCGACATCTGTTCCGTCTGCGCTTTTGAATGTTTCCACATAACCGTTTTGCCAGAAGTTTAACACTCCATCTGTTTTTGTTTTGATTTCACCAATGATGTCTGTGAGATACGTTAGGCGATTAGCAGCGGATGTTTCAGTCGTATAAAAATCAAGAATCGCTGCATCACTCGCAGCTAAACCGAACAACAGAAAATCAAGCGCTGGAAATCCTTTCGCCTTAAAGTTTGAAGCGGTTTCGAGATTGTAAGAGCCGCTGCGCAGGTTGCTGCCAATAAGCGTTGTGTCCGTTGGAAACGTATTGAACGAGCTACGGAGCAACACATCTTTTGCGGGTCCTAACTCATACACTTCAGCCAACTGCCATGCGCGATAAACATTCAGGAAAATATTTTGCAGCACATCCAATTCATTTAAACTTGGATTTACAGTGAACGAATCAACGGCAGTTTTCAGGCTGTCGGTTTTCGATTTCAGATTTTGGTAAGTCGGGATGATTATGTTGTTTGCATAGTTTTCAAGCATCACTTTGCGGTCGAAGTTGACTTTGTTGGGGGAGTCCTTGCCACAACCTGAAGTCAGGATTAATCCGGATAAAATAATCGCAAGAAAAGCACTGATTTTTTGTCTCATTCTCATCTACTTTTTAAAATGCCAAGACCTTGCAGCGATGAAAATGCAAGGTCTGTGCGGTGAATTTTATTTTTCAGTTCTTACATTACAACTGCTCCTTCATGCTTTCAAATCCATACACTACCGAAATCTCATCACGGACTGTATTGATATTCGTCAGCGTGACTTCATAAAAATTATCGCCCAGCAATTCGAGCCAGTAGTCAATTTGCTGAATCGTTACTTTCCTCGCAGGGTTGTATTTCAGGGATAGAATGAACGCATACCCTTCGGACAACTGGTGGTTGCGCAATGCATCATCCGCAAAGTCGTTCTTCGAGCCATTCATATAATGTACCGCAGTACCAGCTACCACATGTTCCCACTCTTCACGGATAATGGCAATCTGCCCATCACGCGTATCCAAATCATCATTGCTGATTGCAGCTCTGCCTTTGAGAAACGCATCCATCAGTTTTTGATTTGTGCCGAGCAACGTGTTTCTGTCACTGCAATACTTTCCCCAATAACGACTTCCTGTCGTTGTGGAAGGAAAATCAACCGGCACACCGAAGTAGCCAAACGCTTCATCCCAATGGTGTTCTAATTGCGTGTAAAATTTTCCGCTCACAACAGTAGTGTTGTCAACGCTCATTTTATCCGTATCAAGATAAACTGCAACCGCCTGATAATAAATCAACGCGCCCATTAAACCTTTCTCAATAAACTGCGTGTACTCAATGCCGTTTGCGGAGAACAAATATTTGTTTGTGCCATTGTCTCCAACGCCTGCGATACCGTTTACAGCGACTGATGTTGACTGGCTTGCAACAGCTATGCTGTCAAAGTATTGTTCAAACAATCCTTGGTCAGGCGCAAACACTTTGTCTTTAATCTGCTTGTCAGAAACATTCAAGCCCGCGCCAGTGAACTGTGCGTTCTGGTTTGCATACATGTCTTTCAACTTCTGCGCATCAAGTGTTACGCCTGAAGTGTTTGCAGTTTTAACGTAGGTCATCATCTCGGTGAGCATATCCAAACGCTGCGTTTGCCCGGTGTAATCAACGGTGCTGTTGCCGCTGGAATCGGTGAAAACGTAAGTTGTCGGAACATCATAATGCTTGTGGTCGTCATCTTCTTCCTTTTCGCAGGAAGTTATAAAAGCGGAAAAACAAAGCGCCAAAAGATAAAATTGAATGCGGGAAAATTTACTTATCATCGGTTGAAGGGTTCAGATTGAAAAATAGGTTGCAAGTATAGAGGAGATGCAAACGGGCGGCAATACCTATGAGTAGGTAAAGCATTTGTAGAAGACGGTATAAATCCGCGCCTGCTGTGTTGAAAAGGAACTTCTTACCTGCGTAGAAAAAAACTATCTTCCCTTCAACAAAACTGCAAAATGAGCAGGTTGATTCTTTGCATACTCGCTTTGGTTTCCACAGATGCGCTTTCACAGCAATGTGCGCAGCAGCGTTATTTAGAACCTATTTCAAATGATGCGCTGATTACAACCGACATCCCGTTCGCCACAGCCGACCCGTATGGAATCATTGGCTCGCAAGAGTTGAAACTTGATTTCTATGAAGCTCTTGGCGACACGCTTGCAGCGCGACCGCTGATTCTATTTTCTTTTGGTGGCGCATTTTTGATTGGTGATAAAAGCCAGCCGTTTATTCCTGATTTCTGCGAATATTATGCAATGCGCGGATATGCTGTTGCTGCCATCAACTATCGCATCGGCTTCAACACACTCGACCAGGGCAGCGCTGAACGCGCGGCTTATCGCGCAGTGCAAGACGTTCGCGCAGCACTCCGTTTCTTCGCTGAATTTTCACAGGCATTCCGTATTGACACAAATAATATTTTTCTGGCAGGCACTAGCGCAGGTTGCGTGGCAACATTGCATTCTGTTTTCATGACGGAGCAAGACAGACCAGCATCAACCTATGGCACACTACTCGAACCGCAGAATTTGGGCTGCACAAATTGTTCGGGAAATAATCTGTATGGTAACAATGATGTGCCGGTGAAAGGCATTATCAACTGCTGGGGCGCAATGCTTGATACGCTTTATATCAGCAACCTTGCGCAGGACAGCGTTCCGGTGATTTCTTTTCACGGCACAAATGATTTGATTGTGCCTTATGTATATGGCAATCCGTTTCAACTCCCGATTTTCCCACCCATGTATGGAAGTTTTTCCATTCATCAGCGGTTGAACAGCGCGGGCATATTCAACGTGCTGAAACCATTGAATGGCGCAGGGCATGAGCCGGAATTAACCAACTGGACGTATGCCGACACCATTTTTGCAAAGAGCCGCGATTTCCTGTATGAGATCATCAAGCCAAAGAGCCAGATAATTATTGGCGAGCAACGGGCTTGTTCCGGCACAACACAGAATTATTCAGTTGAACAATACGCGGGGAGCGTGTATTGCTGGAATGTGTCGGGAGGAAATGTTCTCGCTGATTTCGGAAATACAATAGAAGTGCAATGGACAGACAGCGGGGTTCAGCAAATTATCGTGCGGGAAATGAATTATTTGGAAGCGGTTGGGGACGAAATTTTGTTGACTGTGGAAGTAACGCAAACTCCTGTTGCTGGTTATTTCATCACGCAGTATGAAAAAAGTATCGCTTGCCAAAATCAATCACTTCATCATACAACACAGACATGGGATTTTGGCGATGGAACAACTTCCACTGACGTGAATCCTCTGCATTTTTACACATCGCCCGGAACTTACCAAGTAAAATTAATTGTGAGCAACAGCTCATGCAGCGACTCTGCAACAGTAGTGATAACGATGGAATTTTGTCCAGTTGCTGATTTCGATTTCACGGTTGAACAACTCACCGCATCGTTCACGGATTTATCGGTGTATGCCAATTCCCTGCTATGGGATTTTGGTGATGGAAATACAAGCAACCAGAATAATCCCGTTCATGCCTTTTCGGAACAGGGAGTTTATGCTGTGCAGCTTTTTACTACGAATAGCATCGGATGTTCGGACACTATTTCAAAATCAGTAAATGTAGTTTCTACGAGCACATTCAATGCAGCAAATGAAATTTTTGTTGAAATTTTTCCCAATCCTACCGATGAATTTTTATTCCTGAATTTCCTTTCTACCTCAAACGAAAAAGTTATGATTGAACTATTTAGCAACACGGGTGAATGTGTGTTCAAATGTGCTCTTGAAAATTTCATCAGAGAAAAATTAAACTTCAGCGCATTCCCTTCGGGATTGTATCATCTTCGGCTGCGTCAGGATGCGCGTTACTTCAATAAAAGAATCGTGAAATTATAAGAGGGTTCCTCAAAGAAGTCTTTAGTGAACACCCTCTGCGGATATGTTAAAATCCCTTTTCCATTCGTTATAGGCAGACGGTTAATTTTAATCGTTTCAACACGAGGGGAAAATTATGTCAGATAAAAAAGGGAAGGAAAAGACCAAGAAGGAAAAGGGACCGGGATTTTTTGCGCGGGTAAAAATGCTGCTTGCCGATGAGCGTGTGCCGAAAATCATCGGGCTGACATTCATGTTTGCATCAGTGCTGCTGCTGGTGGCGTTCATTTCGTATCTCTTCAACTGGCGGGCTGACCAGTTTATTCCCGTAGGCGAACGCGCCATCAATAATATCGGGCAGTTAGGAGCATTCGTTGCCGATAAATTTTTCAGAAATGGATTCGGTCTTACTTCTTTTGTTTTGGTGCCTGTGCTGTTTTTAACCGGAGTACGTTTTCTGAACTCTAATATTTCACTCCCGTTGCGCTCTACTTATCAGTATGCATTCCTTTCACTGCTATGGTTTCCGCTGGCGTTTGCATTTATCTTCAGTTCGCCTTCCATCAGTTTCCCCTTCGGGGGCGCATTTGGCGAATATTTAGACACACGCTTGGAAAGCTATGTAGGTTGGTTTGGCACACTAATGCTCACCGTGTTCAGCATGTTGGTGTTCTTAGTGGTGAGATTCAATATCAATTTCAATATTCCCTCGTTTGCCTCTATCAAGGAGCGCGTGAAACGCGTGCAGGTTCCCGAAATAAAAGTGGAAGAAGAAACTGATGTGCAGCACTGGGAAGAGCAGATTGTCGCAGAGAATAAAGAAGCAGTCCTAACTGATGTGGTGGAATTTGAAACGCCCGTTACTCCCGCAAAGACAAAAGAAAAAGTGAAACCAGATTTAAGTCTTGAAGTAGTGGAAACTCTTGGCGAAACTGCGAATGTTGTTAACGGAATGCATCCCGAACCGATTGATGATGACCTGCCCCTGGATGTTGTTGAAACCGAAGAGGAAGTGATATTGCCTGAAAGTTTGAAAATCAACTATGACCCTACGCTTGATTTGCCGGATTATAAATATCCTCCGTTAGAGTTGTTGAGGATTTACAGTGATGAAAAAATCACGATTGACCGTGAAGAGTTGGAAAAAAACAAAGACCAGATTATTCAAACGCTGCGCAATTATGCCATTGAAATCTCCAGTATCAAAGCAACGGTTGGGCCAACGGTAACGCTTTATGAAATTGTTCCTGCAGCGGGTGTGCGCATTTCAAAAATTAAAAACCTTGAAGATGATATTGCGTTGAGCCTTGCCGCGCTGGGCATTCGTATCATCGCGCCAATTCCCGGAAAAGGAACGATTGGTATTGAAGTGCCGAATGTGAAAAAGGAAATCGTTTCGATGCGCTCGCTGCTTGCGTCAGAAAAGTTCCAAACGACAAAATATGATTTGCCAATTGCGCTTGGAAAAAATATTGCAAACGAAATCTTTGTGGAAGACTTGGCGAAGATGCCGCACATGCTCGTAGCGGGTGCTACAGGTCAGGGAAAATCAGTCGGGCTGAATGCGATTCTGATTTCGCTGCTTTACAAAAAGCATCCTTCTCAACTCAAGTTTGTACTCATTGACCCGAAGATGGTTGAGCTTTCTATTTTCAAAATAATTGAAAAACATTTCCTCGCCAAACTTCCAAATTCAGAAGAAGTAATCATCACCGACACCAAGCGAGTGATTCACACATTGAACGCGCTTTGCATTGAAATGGACGACCGCTTTGCGTTGTTGACCAAATGCAATGCGCGTAATCTCAAAGAATACAACGCCAAGTTTGTTGCAAGAAGACTGAACCCGCTACACGGGCATAAGTTCCTTCCCTACATCGTGCTGGTGATTGACGAGTTTGCCGATTTGATTATGACGGCAGGAAAAGAAATTGAAACACCAATTGCGCGTCTTGCGCAAAAAGCGAGAGCTATCGGCATCCATTTGATTATCGCTACACAGCGTCCTTCGGTGAATATTATTACGGGGACAATCAAAGCCAATTTCCCTGCGCGTATAGCTTTTAAGGTGACAGCAAAAGTGGATTCAAGAACCATTCTCGATGTGGGTGGCGCTGACCAGTTGATTGGAAGGGGCGACATGCTTTTGTCCAATGGCAGCGAACTTACGCGCCTGCAATGCGCCTTTGTGGACACGCCCGAAGTGGAAGACGTGGTGAATTACATCGGCAAGCAACAGAGCTATCCTGATGCGTTCCAGTTGCCTGAATATATTGACGATAAAGAGGACGCAGGCGGAATGCTCGACCCCAATGATCGTGACGATAAATTTGAAGAAGCCGCCCGGATGATAGTGACCACGCAACAAGGCTCTACCTCCCTATTGCAAAGAAGATTAAATTTAGGATACAATCGCGCGGGCAGGCTGATGGACCAGCTTGAACAGGCGGGGGTTGTAGGTCCCAGCCAGGGCAGCAAGCCGCGCGAAGTTTTATTTCACGATTTAATGCAGTTGGAACAGTTTTTGAACCAGCATGCTTAAATAAAACAAGCGCATGAAGCAGGTATCTTTTGTAGTATTAGTTATCTCCTTTTTCCCTTCATTTTTATTCGCGCAGGTTGACCGTAAAATCCAGAACGACCCGGCCGCAACAGCTATTCTTGACCAGGTAAGCAAAAAATACAACTCCTATACTTCGGCAAAGGTTGACTTCTCGCTGTTGGTGGATACGCCTGATGAAGAGGCTTACATGAAATCGCGGGGCATGGTTTACCTAAAGAATGAGAAGTATAAAATTGATACAGAGGAGATGATGATTATCTGCGACAACGTGAAGCGCTATGTGTATCTGAAGGAATCCAATGAGTTGCAAATCAATTATTTTGAGCCGGAAGCGGATGAAATCGAAAGCCCCAGCGAGTTGTTTCAGATTTACAAGAAAGATTACTTCTACAAACTGAGCGGTGAGGTAATCATTGACAATAAAAAACTTTCCGTTATCACGCTCATCCCGAATGACATCAAAGCCTCGCCCTACAAGCTGATTAAACTCTACGTTGACAAATCGGAAAATCAGATTACAAAAGGAGAAATCTTCGCCAAAGACGGTGTGAAATATACCTACGGTATTTCTTCGGTTGAAGAAAACATCCAGTTGAATGATTCTGAATTCAGCTTTGACCCCGCCCGCTATCCCGGCATTTATGTTGATGATATGACGAAGTAAGTCGTCAGTCTTAAGTCGTCAGTTGTTAGTTTTCGGGATTTAACTATTCCACGTTATTTTTACCACGCTAAATTTTTTGCAAGAATGAATTACGACATCATCGTTATCGGCAGCGGACCGGGCGGCTACGTGGCAGCGATTCGCGCAGCGCAACTCGGCATGAAAACAGCAGTAGTGGAAAAAGCAGAGTTGGGCGGCATCTGCCTCAACTGGGGCTGCATTCCCACCAAAGCATTATTGAAAAGTGCGCAAGTGTTTGACTACATAAAACACGCTGCTGATTATGGGATTGAAGTGAGCAGCGCAAAGCCAGACTTTGCAAACATCGTGAAGCGTAGCCGCGAATCCGCAAACTCGATGAGTAAAGGTGTGCAGTTCCTGATGAAGAAGAATAAGATTGATGTAATTGCGGGCAACGGAAAGTTGAAGCCCGGGAAGAAAGTTGCTGTGACTGACAGCGCTGGTAAGACAACCGAATATACTGCCAATCACATTATTCTCGCAACAGGCTCGCGCAGCAAAGAACTGCCCAACCTGAAGCAAGACGGCAAAAAAATCATTGGTTACCGCGAAGCGATGGTGCTGTCGCAAAAGCCTGAAAGCATAGTGGTGGTGGGCGCAGGAGCAATCGGAGTGGAGTTTGCTTACTTCTATAATTCCATCGGCACAAAGGTGACGATTGTTGAATTTCTTCCGCGCATTGTGCCGAATGAAGATGAAGAAATTTCGCGCGAGTTAACACGCAGTTTTAAAAAACAAGGCATTGAATCGCTCACCGGCACTTCTGTTGAATCGGTTGACACATCAGGCAAACTGTGCAAGGTGAAAATCAAAAGTGCGAAAGGCGAGCAGACACTTGAATGTGATGTTGTGCTTTCGGCAGTGGGCGTTACAACGAATCTTGAAAATCTTGGTCTCGAAGAAACAGGCGTAAAAACAGAAAAAGGGAAAGTGCTCATTGATGATTTCTATAAAACAAATGTGCCCGGCATCTATGCCATTGGAGACATTGTGAAAGGTCCTGCGTTGGCGCACGTTGCCTCAGCCGAAGGTATCACCTGCGTGGAGAAAATCGCGGGGCAACATGCGGAGCCGCTTGATTACAACAACCTTCCTTCGTGTACTTACTGCCAACCCGAAATTGCCTCGGTGGGCATGACGGAGGAACAGGCGAAGGCAGCGGGCTACACCGTGAAGGTGGGCAAGTTTCCCTTCTCCGCATCGGGCAAGGCTACTGCCGCTGGCGCGCGCGAAGGATTCATCAAAGTGATTTTTGACGCGAAATATGGCGAATGGTTAGGTGCGCATTTCATTGGTGCAAACGTCACGGAGATGATTGCCGAAGTTGTTGTCGCCCGCAGGTTAGAAACAACAGGGCATGAAATCATCAAGAGCGTTCACCCACACCCCACGATGAGCGAATCAATTATGGAAGCTGCGGCTGCGGCTTATGGCGAAGTGATTCACTTGTAGTTTAAAGTTGCAAGCCTTAGCGGTGTGCGAGGGGCATCAACAAAAGAAAGGATTATCTCAGAATAGCAATCCTCTCGGTCCACGCGGATTTTTCTCCACGCACGTGCATGAAATATATCCCCGCGGACTGTGCGTCAAAACGGAGACGAATAGTTCTTGAAGTCGCATTTACTTTTTGCCTGTAAAATTCTTTACCGTGTATATCTAAAATAGTAATCACCGCTTCATCAGAAATATCGTCAGTAAATTGAAGGGAGAAAAATCCATCACTTGGATTAGGATAGACGAGCAGGGCAGGGGTGGTTTCTAAAGTATTGTCAATGCCCACAGGGTAAGAGATTCTTGTAACAAAGATGTCGGACTCTTCGCCCCATTCAGATTCAATAGAGCCGAAGGTTGCAATTTTCTTATAATAGCCGGTGACATATACAAAATCAAAATCCTGCACGCACAGGCTCAACGCAAAATCGCCAAACACACCGCCAGCCTGTCTAACCCATTGCATAATTCCTTTGTCGTTGTATTTTGCAACAAATAAATCGTAATAGTCAACCGAGTAAAGTGTTTCGTTACCGAAAAAAGCAATGCTGTCAAACGTGCCGGCTACATAGACATTTCCTGCATTGTCAAGCCCGATGTCAAGTCCAATGTCTAAATGCACGCCTCCGTCATTGATAGCCCAGCGGCATTCAAGCAGCGAATCATATTTTGCTACAAACACATCATTGTAGCCATAAGCATCAAGCGTAAAGTCGCCAAAGTCGGCTGTTTCAAGAAAGTAGCCCGTGATGTAAAAATTTTCTTCCCTGTCAACAGCAATGCCGAATGCCGCATCGTTGTAGGGACCACCAATGCGTAGCGCCCATTCGTTGTTTCCTGCAAAGTCATATTTGGCAACAAAGATGTCAGAACTTAGTCCGTCACAATTCAGCACTATGCTGCTGTTGCTGAGTGATGCGCTGTAGTAAAAGAATCCGGTGATATAAGAACTGCCGCTGCTGTCAACGGCAACGCCAAAACTTTTATCAAGCCCTGAGCCGCCCAGCGTTTGCACCCAGACGCAGTTTCCCGCTGTGTCATAGCGCGCGATAAACACATCGGTGTTGCCGTTGCTGATGGCGGTTTTACTGCCGAAGTAGCAACGGTCTGAGAAATAACCCGTAAGGAAGAGATTGTTTTGCGCATCAATGGTAATGTTGTTGCCCTGATCTTCCTGTTGTCCGCCTGCTTTTTTCGCCCAGATAAAATTGCCGGATGAATCATATTTCGCAAGAAAAATATCGGTGTTGCCGCTGCTTGATAAATGAAAGATGCGCCCTGCATCATCGCGGAACTCAGCAATCTCGCTGAAGTATCCCGTAACATATACATTCCCTTCGCTATCGGTTTTGATTCCGTAACCTGAGTCACTTTGAATCCCGCCCATCGAGCGCAACCACTTCAGATTTCCGGCAGCATCATACTTTGTGATGAACGCATCGAAAATTCCGTTGCCCGTGTAAAGCGTTCCGCTGAAAGTAGCTTTGCCCGAAAAATTACCCGTTGTATAAACATTGCCTTGCGCATCAACAGTGACGCGCTGCCCCACATCCTGCCCGATGCCGCTGCCAGAACGAACCCACTCAAAGTGTTGGCTGAACGCAAGGGAGCTGGCAAGAAGTAAACCGGATAGCAGAATAGTTTTCATGTCAGGATAAAGATAAGGAAGATGCGCAGATACGCCAATGTGCAGATTATTTGATTTCGCTGAGTGGTGAGCAACCAAGCATTATTGGGAAACAGAACACATGCTGATTCACCTTATTGCTAATCATTAATAATTTCTCAGGCTGTATTGTAAATATTTGCTTGCTTTTGCCGGGTATTGTTATCGGCCATCAATGCTTTGCCCGTTTATGAAAACACAATCAAACAGAAAAATTTAAAGGGCAGAATTATTTCCAGTCAATTCTCCTGCTTGAAACCTCCTCTGAAAAATCGCGTATGAAGCCTGTGAGAGAACTATGCGGACGAGGATTGACTTCAAGAGGCTTGGGAGGCAGATTGCAATTTTTCTGTTTATCCTTATTTTAGGTTTACTGAACCTGAAAGCGCAACTCATCTATTCAGAAGATTTTTCTACGGTAGCAAACGGCTCCATCACTTCGCCAAAATGGGAAATGAATATGAGCAGTGCAGCGCCTGACCTGTGTTGGGTGACGTCAGAACGATTTGAGTGTAAAAATCTGCGCGGTGAAGTCGTGTGGAAATCATCGCTGATTGACATCACCGGTTTCACTTCCGTGAAGGCGGCTGTATCGCTTTTTGGAAAAGAACAAATGGACGCGGCTGATTACATCCGCGTGTATTACAACGTGGATGGGAAAGGCGAAGTGTTGTTTGCCCAAAACGGAAACATGCAGGGCGCGTTTATTTCCACAGTCGCGCAACAAACAAATATTTCCGGCAACGACTTGCAAATTTCAATTCGTGTCAATAACAACCAGTTTAGCGAGCGTCATGCGTTTGACAACATTGTGATTGAATCTGAAACGCAATCATTTGTGTGGACGGGCAGCATGGACGGATTGTGGAGCAATGCCGCTAACTGGTCGCTGCGCAAAGCACCCTCGGTAAATGATAATGTCATCATCACTGCGCAGGCAACATTACAGCCGCTGATAGATGAGCCTGTAATGTGCAACTCCATCAGAATTGAAAAAGGCGCATCGCTCACAATGATTAACGATGCGGAGTTGAACCTGCTGGGCGATTTTATCTGCATGGGAAAATTTAAACCGGGCAAGGCGATGGTAATCTGCGCAGGCAGCCAACAGCAGCGCATCACGGTTTCCGGCAACGCGGAATTTTACAATCTTGGTATTCAAAACCGTTCGCAGAGCGGAGTGCATGTTGATGGAAATATCCGTGTGCGCCACCGTTTGCATCTTGCTGATGGAATACTCATCGCGGATTCAGTTCTTGTACTCAATGATGCCGCTGATGCAATCACCGGATTTTCAGATTCAAGTTATGTAGCGGGCAAACTGCTGCGTAAAATCAACAGCAAGTCGGAAGCAGAGTATCATTTCCCAGTGGGGCTTGGCGGAAAAAATCAGTACCATCCTGCGCGTATTTTGGCGAACAACTTAGAGTCAACATCTGCGCTTACGGTTTCTTTTGAAGAAGCGCAAACACAAGTGCCGCCATCACTCCATCTGCGTGGCAGCGATTTTTCTTACGATTATCTTGTGCGCGAAGGAAGCTGGTTTATTACGCCCGATGCAGAGCCGGTTGCCGGTTGGTATGATATCAAACTTTCTCTTCAAAATATTAGCGCTTTGGTTGACAATTTGTTTGGCATCGTGAAGCGTCCGCAGGGTGCAGGCGCAGATGCATGGGCTGCCGACTTCGGCACCGAAAGCGTATTTGGCGGAGAAGGAAGAAAGTTATCTGATGGATGTGCGCTTAAAAAATATTGCACCGGCTTTTCTGAGTTTTCACTTGCGGGAGGCGGTGTGCCGATTCCCATTGAGTTGCTTGATTTCAAAGCGGAGTTGGCTGCGGGCAAGGTGAACCTTAACTGGAGCACAGCTACCGAAACAAATAATGCGTATTTCACGATTGAAAAATCCAACGGAACGGATTTCAGGGAAGTGGCGAAAATTGATGGAGAAGGAAACAGTTCTTCTTTGAAAACATACGCGGCTGTGGATGAAAAGCCTTACACCGGAATTTCTTATTACCGCCTGAAACAAACGGATTTCAATGGCAAGGAATCATATTCGGATATTGCTTCCGTGAAAAATGTCGCAGACAATCAGTTGGTGGTGTTTCCAAATCCTGCCGAAGGCTCGGTGAAATTAAAATTTAACGCTGTTGCACCGCAGGTTGATGTGGTGATTTACAACCAACATGGCTCGGTGAGTTTCAATAAAACCTATCTCACGCATGGCGCGAATACAGTACTCGAAGTGCAACTGAAAGATGAACTTGCACCCGGTGTATATTACATGCAGGTCTCAGCAGCCAATCAGGATATGCTCATTCAGCAAATCGTCATTCAATAAGTTTTCTTTTTTTTGGCTTGCCCACCGAAGTTTTAACGGAGGTGGGCGCGTACTTACTTCGTTTCTCTATTGGGTCTGTTTAGTAGCGTTGACAGCACAAGGGCAACAGTATTTTCAGGCAAAACAAAAAGAGTGGACACTCAAGGATAAAAGGCACAAGCGGACGCTTGCGCCAGTGTCGGAGAAATATTATACGGTTAAATCTTAAATAACCAATTTACGATAAAGAATACACAGAAAAGTCCTATGATGTATTGAAGAAAGAACCAAAGGACAAGATGAGGACTTTTATATTCCAGTTTGTCAAAATCAACTCTTAACGAAAAGAAAATTAACGAGGTGTAAATAAAAACATTGACTATTTGACCTAAATAAAAAAGTAACCTATTTTTAAATTCTTTCCTTATAGGAAGGTCTATTCTGTATGCATGTTTGAGCCACTTCCAAAAAAGAAGATTGATTAAATAAAAAATGCAAATAATTTTAGCAGTAAAGAAAATAATTCTCTCCTTACTATAACCATAATTCCACCAATAAGATTGTATTTGGCTCCATAGTTTCTCCGAAGTAGACATGAAATTTCTCTTATACAATTCATGCTCTACTGCAACATTTCTTTCGCTGTCTTTTAAATATTCTGCTTTATATTTTGCGATTAACCTTTGATAGACATTGTTTTTCCTTTCTTCACTTAAAAAATCATCTTCAAAAACAATTTTAAAATTGGGCAGATAATCAAATTTTGCTTTTTCAATATCAAAATTATCAAAGCTGATTCGCACGCTATCATTGCTGGCAGTTAGCGAAATAGGGTTTCTATTTTCGATTATACAGTCGTTGAATTTGATGGAATCTACTGTAGCTTTTAAAGAGAAATTATCATTAAAATGACAATTTCTAAAGGAAATAATGACTTTAAAATATGGAAGATTTATGGTAAGCGGTCCATCAAAATAGCAATCATTAAATCTCAAAAACAATTCCGACTTTTTTATTGATGGTTCATCTGCTTTTAAAAAACCCAAACTAAAAATAGTGTCATAATTAAATGAGGCAATTAGGGTTTTGAACTTATTATCAGAAACCCCCAACTCCCTAATAGTACTATTACTTACGAAAATAGATCCATGCCCCGGTTGATAAATATTACAGTCAAAATCGTTGTTCGTTATGTAAGAATAGTACAACGAGGATTCAATAATGCTTATTCCACTACATAAGGAGTTATTAATTATGCAATACTGCCCATGTGCATTATAAAGCTCTATGCTACGATTATAAAGACCTCCATCAATTGGATTATCACATTCCGCTAAAACGATATTTTGAAAGCGAAATAGGAGTAAGTTGACAGCGAAAAATATTTTATACATTACCAGTTGGCTCCTACAATATTAATAATTTATATATCCACCTCTATTCCCTACTCTTTTCGCAATCCGCAGGGCTTTTCAGCATCCGCCCATTTATTTTAAAAATAACAGACAATAATCAGCGACTAAAATATAAAAAAGCTGCCGATTGTTGTCTGTCGTCTGTTGACTTTCGTCTATCCCAAAATCGTTTCCAACTGGTCGCTCCAGGGTCCGTTTTTTTCGGGGTTGCTGTTGGTGCGCCAGCGCAGGTAGGCATAAATTCTTTTGCCTGCATCAGCCGTTGCGAGTGAAACGATGAAACGCGATTTGGCGAACACCTCTTTGTTGGGGCAGGCATCTACATTGGCAGGCGCCTCGCCCAGAGCATATTTTATTTCCACGCCATCGGCATTGGGGTGCATGCTGGCGCGGCTGCTGTCGCTGGCGGTGCGGCAACTCACGCGCACCTTGCAGCCGCCCATCGCCTACAACGCGCCATAGACCAGCGCAGTAATTACCGGGCGCGAGCCGGGCGTGTCGCTGCGCCTGTTGAAACCCAGCGCCTCACCGCTGCATTGGCGATGGCGCTGTTGCTCAGAATATATTCATTGGCAAAATCTTCAATGCTGTCTTCATATTCTTCACGCGCCTCTTGGTGCATTTGCACCTGCTGGGGCGTGCGCGTCATCTTGTTGGTGATGGCGTTATAAAGCGGCTCATACTGCGTCTGCGCGTTGCCGAGGTCGGTGACAATGGCGGGTGGAATATTCCACATCACGGCACTTGCAGTTACCTGAGTTACCAAATTTGCCTGAAAATTGAAAAACTCCAGGTCGCTGAGGCTTTTAAAATACTTTGGCATGGTGAAAGGGTTTTTTTGGGGGTTAAAAAATGAGTTTGGTTGATGTCTCAGTTTGAAGTTGCGGGCGGGCAGTCACCCTGAGCCGAAGTCCTGAGCTTGACGAAGGATCATCGAAGGGTGGCGCTTGCCTGCACCATGCTTCGACATGCTCAGCATGACGGCTTACGCTCAAACCGAGGCAATACCTTTGTTTGTCCGGCAGCTCACGCGCACGTAACTTATTGATAATCAGCCTATTTAGTCGTCCCTCAAAAAGTCCTTTTATACTTTTATAAAAATGAATTTTGGGTGAAAATCGAAATAGGAAAGCAGGAATTGCATTCTGAAACGCAGCCAAAAAATAAAAGCAGAAGGATTTTCCTTCCACTTATTCATCATCCGTTTGAAGTTCATCGCTGAGGCGGCAAGCATTACAT